>Ga0247610_10004063_pt1 | contig 15762 bp, 8 predicted proteins | sample 174DNAGHGhighgp2_FD_193483 | JGI IMG/M metagenome (GOLD analysis project Ga0247610, IMG submission 193483) | Sheep rumen microbial communities from Palmerston North, Manawatu-Wanganui, New Zealand - 1742 DNA GHGhigh gp2 | ecosystem: Host-associated > Mammals > Digestive system > Stomach > Rumen ... | reverse complement strand
CAAATGCTATGGCCCTGAGCAGATGATCCGCATGGCGGGGATTCTTCTCGACATCTCTGATGGTACCCATCGCGACTTTGACGAGCTCATCCAAGAGAAGCGCGGCACCACCTATTGGATTCATTTCGCCGTGCGTCCGAAAGATAACCGCCGCAAGATCCTCTTCGATTGTAGGTGAATAATAATCCCCGCTCGGCTGAGCGGGGATTTGAAGTTTTTCTACGTTATTGCGTCCGATGGTGTTAATTATTGTCAATCCAAGTGTGATTGGCAATTCTTTTTGTAATTTTGTCACCAGAAACGAGAAAACTATGTCGGAAAAAGAATTAGACGAGAGAGTACAGCGGGCCGTCGATAATTTCATGGCGGGCTACGGTTGTTGTCAAAGTGTGGTGGCGGCGTTTGCCGACCTCTACGGACTGGACGAGGTGATGGCGAAGCGCATTGCTGCTGGTTTCGGAGGTGGAGTAGGGCGGTTGCGGATGATGTGCGGCGCGGTGTCGGGCATCGTCATGCTCGTCGGACTGGATTGTGGTCAGACGGAAGGTAGCGACAGCGAGGGCAAGTCGGCGTGTTATAAGGTCGTTCAGGAGTTGCTGGCGCAGTCGAAGGCCGAGAACGGCAGTCTTATCTGTGCGGAGATTCTTGGTATCAATGGTTACGAGAAAGCCCCCGACAGCTATATCGCCTCAGCCCGTACGGCAGAATATTATAAGACACGCCCTTGTGCCGCTAAGGTCGAGAGTGCCGCGAAGATCTTCGCCAACTATCTGGCCCGCAAGAACTCGCAGACATAAAGCGTTACCTTACTACGGCATGGTGGCCGTCAGGAAGGTAGCGTTGCCAAAGATATAAAGGATGTTCTCACTGGCAGGTACGAGGATGGTCTCGCCCTGACGGATATCGATGCCGTTGATATTGGCATTGCCCCACAGGCAGACCACGATGACGAATGAATCACAATGGAAGTCGATCTGCTGGGCCACCTGTACCACCACGCGGTGCACCACAAAATGCGGGCAGTTGATGAGTTGTGAAACGGGTTTGGTGCTGTCGTAGGATGTACGGTAAGCGGGCCACACCTGATAGTCGATGGCATCTTTGGCCTGTTCGATATGCAGTTCGCGCGGATTACCGTGCTCGTCCTTTCGACCGAAATCGTAGACACGATAGGTGATGTCGCTGGTCTGTTGGATCTCTGCCAGGAAGTTGCCTGCGCCGATGGCATGCAGACGACCAGCAGGCAGGAAATAGAGATCGCCCTCATGTGCCTCGTGGGTGGCAATGACGTCCTGCATGGGTGAACGGCCGTTCTGAGGTTCGGCGGTGGCCAGACGCTCGTAGTCATCAGGCGTGATGCTCTTGCTGAGTCCTGCATAGATTCTCGACCCCACATCGCTCTTGATGATATACCACATCTCTGTCTTACCCGTACAACCGTGACGCTCCATCGCCAACTTGTCGTCGGGATGCACCTGTACGGACAGATCCTGACGGGAGTCGATGAACTTCACCAGCAGGGGGAACTTGTTGCCGAACTTCTTATAGATTTTCTGTCCGACGAGCAATCCCTTGTACTTGTCGATCAGTTCTACCAGCGTCAGTCCCTCATCGACATCATCAATCAGTCCTCGGTTCACGGCCACACTCTCATGTCCGGGAACACCACTGATTTCCCAACTCTCGCCCACATTGGGCTGCGCATTGAAAATACCCTTGAAAGGTGCAATCTGATAGCCACCCCAGATCGTGGTCTTCAGATACGGTTGAAATTTATATGGCTTCATTTGCTTTTGTTTTTCGCGATGAGCTTTTTGATAGTCTCTACTGAGGCCGCTGTGGTCAGTCCGTCCTCGGGCGTGTTCATGCAGTAGTCGATGAGCTTGTCGATGGTCGAGGTGGCCACATGCATGCGGGTATCAGCCGAAGCGTAATAAATAAACACCTTACCATCCTCATCGGCAATCCATCCGTTGGCAAAGGCCACATTCATCACGTCACCCAGGTATTCGTTGCCCTCAGGCACGAGGAAATAACCGCCGGGCTGTGCGATGACCTTCGTGGGATCCTCCAAGGCCGTCATATACATATATAATACGTAGCGCAGACCGTCGGCCGTTGCCCGCACACCATGTGCCAGATGCAGCCAGCCCTTGGCGGTCTTGATGGGGTGGGGACCCTCGCCATTCTTCACCTCGGTGATGGTGTGGTAATGACGGGCGTTGATGATCTTCTCCTCCTTCACTTCAGCGTGGGTGATGTCGTCCACCAGTGCCCAACCGATACCGCCACCAGAGCCCGTATCGATAAAGCCATCCTGCGGACGGGTATAAAAGGCATATTTTCCGTCGACGAACTCCGGATGGAGCACCACATTACGCTGCTGACTCTTGGTCTTCAGATCCGGCAGTCGCTCCCAGGTCTTCAAGTCCTTGGTACGGGCGATACCGGCTGTGGCCGTCGCAGCAGAGAGGTTGCCCGGCTGTGAGTCGTCGTGACGCTCGGCACAGAACACACCATAGATCCAGCCGTCCTCGTGCTGGGTGACGCGCATATCATAGATGTTCGTGGCGGGAATCACATCGTCGGGCATCGTGATGGGCTCCTCCCAGAAACGGAAGTTGTCGATGCCGTTAGGACTCTCGGCCACAGCAAAGTAGCTCTTTCTGTCGGCACCCTCTACACGGACTACCAAACAATACTTACCCTGCCATTTGATGGCGCCGGCGTTGAATGCACCATTACACATGATGCGCTGCATCAGATAGGGATTGTCCTGCTCGTTGAAGTCGTATTTCCACTCCAAAGGCACATGCTCAGCAGTGACCACAGGGTTCTTGTACTTCTCGTAGATACCATTTCCCCAAGCGATGGGTTCATTCTTCCGGCTCAGCAGTTCTTCATGATGCTGGCGCAAGGCTGCCACTTTCTTTTCAAAATCGTCCATAACTATTTGTTTTTTTTCCGGTGCAAAGTTAGGTATAATTGCATAAATACCCTTGAACTTTTTTAGCAAAGTATACCACTTTTCGGTATTGGTATCAAAATTATTGTTAATCCGAGGGCGATTGGGGAATCTTTTTGTAATTTTGTAACCAGAAAACGTGTAAACAATCCCACATAAACAAATGACATATGGCAACAGTTGACGACAAGAAAGTGATTTTCTCGATGGTTGGAGTGAGCAAGACCATCCAGCAGAACCAGAAACAAGTGCTCAAGAATATCTACCTGAGTTTCTTCTATGGAGCTAAGATCGGTATCATCGGTCTGAACGGTGCAGGTAAGTCTACACTGATGAAGATCATTGCCGGACTGGACCAGCAGTATCAGGGCAATGTGGTGTGGAGTCCCGGCTACAGCGTGGGCTATCTGCCTCAGGATCCGCCGCTGAACGAGGAGAAGACGGTGAAGGAGAATGTGATGGAGGGTGTGCAGCATGTGTACGATGCACTGGCAGAATACGACGAGATCAACGTCAAGTTCGGACTGCCTGAATACTACGAGGATCCCGACAAGATGGATAAGCTGATGCAGCGACAGGCCGAACTGCAGGATATCATTGATTCGACCGATGCCTGGAATATGGATTCGAAACTCGATCGTGCGATGGCGGCATTGAATTGTCCTCCCGGCGATTGGAGTGTGAAGAACCTTTCGGGTGGTGAGCGTCGTCGTGTGGCACTGTGTCGTCTGCTGCTTCAGAAACCCGATGTGCTGTTGCTCGATGAGCCTACCAACCATCTGGATGCGGAGTCGATTGACTGGCTGGAGCAGCACCTGCAGCAGTACGAGGGTACGGTGATTGCCGTCACCCACGACCGTTATTTCCTCGACGATGTGGCGGAGTGGATTCTGGAACTGGATCGCGGTGAGGGAATCCCCTGGAAGGGTAACTATTCGTCGTGGTTGGAGCAGAAGTCGCAGCGGTTGGCGCAGGAGGAGAAGACGGCCTCGAAACGCAGGAAGACGCTGGAGCGTGAGTTGGAGTGGGTGCGTATGGCACCGAAGGCTCGTCATGCCAAAGGAAAGGCCCGTCTGAATTCCTACGAGATGATGCTCAACGAGGAGCAGAAGCAGAAGGAGGAGAAACTCGAAATCTTCATCCCCAACGGTCCGCGTCTGGGTAATAAGGTGATCGAGGCTGAGCATGTGGCAAAATCCTATCCCGAGAAGCCGCTGTTTACCGACCTGAACTTCACGTTGCCGCCCAATGGCATCGTCGGTGTGATCGGACCTAATGGCGCTGGAAAGACAACACTGTTCCGTCTGATCATGGGCTTGGAACAGGCTGATGCTGGTTCGTTCTCTGTGGGCGAAACGGTGAAGCTGAGTTATGTCGATCAGCAACACAAGGATATCGACCCTGCTAAATCTGTCTATGAAGTGGTGAGCGGTGGTAATGAGACCATCCGTATGGGCGGTAAGGATGTCAACGTACGGGCTTATCTGTCGCGATTCAACTTCAGCGGCGCCGATCAGGAGAAGAAGTGCGCAGTATTGTCAGGTGGTGAGCGCAACCGTCTGCATCTGGCGATTGCACTGAAACAAGAGGGTAATGTTTTACTTTTAGATGAGCCTACTAACGATATAGATGTCAATACGTTACGTGCGCTAGAGGAAGGTCTGGAAGCCTTTGCTGGTTGCGCTGTTATTATCAGTCACGACCGCTGGTTCTTGGATCGTATCTGTACGCATATCCTGGCCTTCGAGGGCGAGGGTAGGGTGTTCTATTTCGAGGGCAACTACAGCGAGTACGAGACCAACAAGGCCCAGCGCCTGGGCTTGGAAGAGCCCAAACGCACCCGCTATCGCAAACTGATGGAGGAATAGTATTATATGAGACGGCGATTATTATGTAGTATAGTGCTGGTGTTGTGCGTTATGGGCGTACAAGCCGCAGAAAATGGGGCTGGAAATGTGCGCCAGACTATACGTTTGGACAAAGGCTGGAAATTCAGCTTCGGGCATGCGGGCGATCCGAAGAAGGATTTCGGTTGTGGTACCGAGTATTTTAATTATCTGACCAAGGCCAGCTCGATTCATAACGAAGGTCCGTATGCGCAGAAATTCGACGATTCCGGTTGGCAGGAGATACAGTTGCCGCACGACTGGGTGACGACGTTGCCGTATGCCGCTGAGGCGAGTCATTCGCATGGCTATAAGACCGTCGGGTGGAAATATCTCGAGACGAGTGTGGGTTGGTATCGCAAGACTTTGAAGATCGATAATGAAGACCTGGGCAAGCGACTGATGCTACGCTTCGATGGTATCTTCCGAAATGCGCAGGTGTGGTTCAACGGCTTCTATATGGGTACCGAACCCAGCGGCTATGTGACGCAGATCTATGATATCACCCCATATGTGAATTATGGTGGCGACAACCTGATCTGTGTGCGGGCTGATGCCTCGCTCGAGGAGGGCTGGTTTTATGAGGGAGCCGGCATCTATCGCGATGTGTGGTTGGAGAAATCGGCTGAGGTCAGCGTGGCACCCTTCGGCACGTTTGTTAGAACCGACTTGAAGCAGAAACCAGGCAATGCCGTCCTGACGGTCAGAACGGAGGTGACCAATAGCGGTCTCCAGAAGCAGTACTATACGGTAGATATCCGACTGCTCGATGCCGAGGGACAGGAGGTGGCGTATGGCAAAGATACTCATCCCAGCAATCTAAATGCCAAGGACACGCGGGAACAACTGTGCATGATGGTGGTCAAGAATCCCCATCTGTGGAGCCCCGATGACCCTTACCTCTATCAGGTGGAGCACATCGTGAAGGTGGATGATCAAGTGACGGATGTCTACACCACCACTATCGGTATCCGCGAGATTGCCTTCGATGCAGAAAAAGGGTTCCTGCTGAATGGTCAGCCGTTGAAACTGAAAGGCGTGAACATGCATCAGGATCATGCCGGTGTGGGAGCTGCTATCCCCGATGCCTTGCAGGCCTGGCGCATCCGTCAGCTGAAATCGATCGGCTGCAATGCCTATCGCGCTTCGCATAACCCGATGACGCCGGCGCTGCTCGATATTTGCGACCGCGAGGGTATGCTGGTGATCGACGAGAACCGATTGATGGGTATCAACGAGGAGCACCTGCGGTTGTTGGAACGGATGATCAAGCGCGACCGCAATCACCCGTCGATCATCCTTTGGAGCGATGGTAATGAGGAGTGGGGATTGGAGAATACGGTTCAGGGTACTCGTGTGGCTGAGGCCATGCGCGAGTATACCCGATTGCTGGACCCCTCACGACCTTCGACCGTAGCGAATGCGGGTGGCACAGAACTGATCAAGGGCCTCGATGTGGTGGGCTTCAACTATATCGTGCAGAATGATGTCGACAACCGCAAGAAGGCGAATCCCTCGTGGAAGATTGTGGGCACAGAGGAGACGACGGGCTGCGGCACGCGAGGGGTGTATTTTAAGGAGTCGGGAGACAGGAGTCAGGAGGGCCGTATGGTCAGCATGAATCGCGATATCACCCATCATCATGTTGAGAACGTCATTGAGCGTGGTTGGAAGTTCTATGCCGAGCGTCCCTGGGCAGCAGGTTTGTTCTATTGGACGGGCTTCGACTATCGCGGTGAGCCTAATCCGCTCTCTTATCCCGCCCATGATTCCGAATTCGGTATCTTCGACTATTGCGGCTTCCCCAAGGATGAGGCTTACTATCTGAAAGCCTGGTGGACCGACGGGCCTGTGCTACATATCTTCCCGCATTGGAACCTGACAGGTCACGAGGGCGAAGAGATAGAGCTCTGGGCATACAGTAACTGCGACGAAGTGGAACTCGTTGTGAATGGTAAGAAACTGGGTCGGCAGGCGATGCCTAAGAACGGCCATTTGAAGTGGAAGGCGACGTATCAGCCCGGTAAGGTGGTGGCCTACGGCTATAAGCAGGGTAAACGCATCATGACGCAGACCATCGAGACCACCAAACCTGCCTATAAGACGGTGCTGAAATCCGACCGCAAGGAAATCACTGCTGATGGGCGGGATGTGGCTGTGATCACTGTTGAGGTGCAGGATCAGAAGGGTCGTGTTGTGCCCGATGCCTGTCTGATGCTTCACTTCACCCTTGAAGGTGCGGGCCGTATCCTTGGTGTCGGCAATGGCGATCCGATGTATCTGGGTGCCGATCATCCCAAGGATATGAACTGTCGTCAGTTCAGCATTCCCGCTTTCAATGGCTTGGCTCAGATCCTGATACAGAGCGATGAACCCTCCTCTTCGCTGGTACTGAATTGTCAGAGTGAGGGCCTGAAAACAAGTTCGCTGGTTCTTGTGGCTGACTAATATGAAAAACAAAACGATCCCGTATCGCCAGTGATACGGGATCGTTTTTTGAATAACTCAGTTTTACTGAATGACAACCTTACGGCCATTGATGATGTAAAGACCGCGAGGCAGGTGATCCAGTGTCGTAATCTGAGAAGCAACCTTCTGGCCAGCCACCGTGTAGACATCAAATGGCTGGTCTGATGTCTGCAGTCTCTTGATACCTAAGGTGGCGTTGTCAGCCTTCAAGACGGGGAATCCACCATTGCGATTTTCGGTGTCAGCTGCCCAGTGGCTATAAGTGTTATCGGTATTGTTGGCATCCACCCAGAAGTTGAGGACCTCAACCAGATCGTAACGGAACGCGTCGTTGATAAAGAGAGGACTTGTTAGTGTCCAGTCAGTGCCGGAGCCGTCGAAGCTAGAAACGTTAGTGGTTGGAGTGGTTCTTCTACCGATGGGAAGACCTGAATCATAATTCTTGTAATAGCAATTCGATATGAGCAGGCCATCTTGTCCTTCACCGCCGATAATTCCGGAGAATCCGGGTTCTGACGGCACCTCGCAGACCACATAGCAGTTGAAGATGGAGCTGTTGAGTGTTGATGCGCAAATGCCACCAAAGAATTCTCCCGAAGCTTTCATATTTGTGATGTCATGTCGTACGGATAAATTACCGATGAAGCTGCAGTTGGATATATCGCGGCCATATTGTAAACCGACAATTCCTCCTACTTCCTTCATGCCTTTAACATCACCGGAAACGGTGCAATTGCTGATGGATGCTTCTGTCGCTGTTGCTACTAATCCACCAACAGTTTCTATGCCAGACACCCTGCACTGGCTCAGATTCAAATTGCTGATGTTTGCTTTGTACAAGAATGCTATCAGACCGGCATGATCTCCGGCTTCATTCACATAGAGACCTGAAATGGTGTGATGGTTGCCCTCAACTTGACATTGTGTGAAAGAGATAGGCGTCCAGCGGTAGCCGCTTAGGTCAATATCAGCCATGATGATGATGTTATGGCCTTCGATGTCTGAGCTTTTTGCACCATTCAGGCTGTTGGCCAAACTTGACGCCCAAGCCAGACCTTCAGCCGTTGAGATATAGATACTGCCATCCGTATCAACGTAATAACCTTTAGGCTGTGAGGTAACCACCTCCGTCCAGTGCAACTGGTCAGGATTATAGGTCACAGCTTCGCACCAGGAACTCTTTACGGTTTCGCTGCTCACAGCACGGACATAGAAGTCCAAAAGGTTTCCTACAGGAATGTCGGTGAGTACACAGGGATTAGTGGCCACGGGGACAATAACACCTTCACTGATGTCGTGGCCGCTAGGCACATACAACACCTCCCAGCTCTTCGGCTCGCCAGACTGCTTCCAGGATAATGACGTGCGGATGGTAGGATCGCCCACCTTCGTGGCGTTAGTGATGACCAGGTCGGTAGGATTGGCACAAGCAGCTGCAAAGTAGGCACCAAATGCAGGATAGCCTGTATCGCCGTTCAAGGTCCATGTCCTTAAATCCTGGTTATTATGTGATGTTACCCATGCGTTCAGCACGTCGTTCAGGTCGGAATAATTCTGGCCGTCGATGGTCACAGGTGTCCTCAGGGTGTTCTGGCTGGCCTCGTGATGGAAGGCAACGATATTGGAAGCATTTGCACACTCCATGCCCGTCATCGGTAGCTCTGCATTGATGTCGTCACAACCATAGAGATAATGAAGATGAGCTTCCTGCGGGCATCCTATCACACGTCCAATATAATTAGACAATTCTTCATCTTCAACCTTACCTGTAGCATAGCAGTTGTCGACAGTCGAGAAGAAAACATGTCCTATCAGACCGCCTCGATACCAAGCATCCTTCTTGCCCGACGTCAAGGTGACATCGCCAGTAGCGTAGCAATTCTGGATGATGATTTCGGCTCCATAGGTACCACCTATCAGGTCGCCGACACTTTCTCTTCCAGCCACCTGACCTGTGGCAGAACAGTTGGTAATACGGCAAAGATCATCAAAACTAGCCCAGACATAACCACATAGAGATCCTACCCACTGACTGCCCGAAACACTTACAGACGAATGGCAGTTGGAAATCTCATAACATCTATCGGCCTCGCCGATCAGTCCACCAATGGCAGCCATCGTTTCACCAGCCTGGCTGCCACTCTTGCGCTGGAAGATGGTTGCAACAGAACCGCCAACCATGTTGACGTTCTTGAAACGTGCACCCTTCGCATAACTGAACAATCCCAGGTATGACCCTTCGTCGTTGACATAGATATTCGAGATGGAATGCTCCTGACCATCGAATGTGCCCATGAAACATCTCATGGTGGATTCATTATTGTTGTAGAAGCCGATGGGGTTCCAACGCCAGCCTTTCAGGTCGATGTCGGCGGTCAGCTTGACAGTCTTTCCTTCATAAGCGCGGGCTGTCTGACCATGAAGGCCTCTCACCTTTGCAGCAAACCAGGCAAGGCCTTCTGCACTGGAAATGGCGACATTGCCAGCGGCATCCTCGGTATAGCCGGCAGGTTGCGAGGTAACGGCATCTGTCCAATAGGGCAGGTCGACCAGCTTATACTGCGTCTCGCTCCAGCCACTCTGATGACCGTTGCTGTCGATGGCACGTACATTGAATTCGTACACCTTTCCTAAAGGAAGGTCCTGAATCGTTGCAGATTTGCTGCTTGTTTCCACATAGGTGTACTTGGCTTCGGGGGTGTCATACTGGCGATAACGCAGCTTCCATTTATCTGCATTACCGTTATCCGTCCACGTCACATTGACATCGACCTTGTTGCCGTTCTTGACGTTCTCGACAACGACATCGGTGACATTCAGGCATTCGACGACATATTTGGCGCCAAAGACGGGATAGCTGTCATTGACCCCGTTCTGGTCGGCTGTCCATGTGTTGTAGGCGGCATCGTTGGTCTGGGCTACCCAGGCGTTCAGTGCCGACACCAAGTCGGTGACAGGCTGCTCGTCGAAAATAACAGGATGCATCAGCAGGATGCCTTCGTCTGTCCTGACAACCGTCGCGGTGTCGCTGATGTCACAGGTTCCCGGATGACCGATGACACCCATAGGCATCTTCACACTATAGCTGTTGGCAACAACGCCACCATCTCCATAGGCCATGACTCCACCGTTATAACAGAAAGCACGCTGACGGAAAGAGCCTGCTGCATAGCAGTTCCTCATGATGGTGTTGCTAGAAGAACCTACCATCAGGCTTGCCCATCGAGCACCTACGGAATGAACATTGACATAGCAGTTGACCACCGATCCGCCCATAGCGATTCCGATCAAACCGCCAGTATTATCATCACCATCTACTGAAGAGTTCGTGACGAAGCAGTTCCGGACCGTAGCCTCCCTTAATTGTCCAATCAGTGCGCCTGTTGATCCGCCCCTGCCCTTGACATAGAAGTGGTCTAATCCCAAGTTCTCAATTTTGTTGTTAGGATCCCACGTTGCCAATTCCGAAATTAAACCGGTGCCCACGGCTTGCGGTTCAATGATATGACCATTGGAGATCACGTGGCCTTGACCGTCGAAGTTGGTTGCTTGTACCGGTTTCCACTTATAGGCACCCAAATCGATGTCGGCCGTCAGGACTGCTTTAGCCTTTGAATTGGTCTTGGCCCACCAGACCAGACCTTCAGCCGTGGAAATCTCTGCCGTGTTGGTATTGGCATCATAGTGATAGCCTTTCGGCTCAGTAGTCACGACATCATGCCAATAGGGAGCTTCCACCATGATTGTGATCTTGTTCCAGTGGCTATACTGACCGCCTTTGACTGAGCGAATGTAGAAATCGTATTCGGTGAACTTCTGGAGGTTTTCAAAGGTCACTGTGTTCGAGGTGGCGTTGTACAATGTTCCGCTGCCCTGTGCAAAGCCCTTCTCGCCATATTCCACCTGCCACTGTGTGGCACCGCCGTTTTCCGTCCATGTCAGGTGGGCGGTCGTGTTCTCAATAGCCGAGACAATATTCGAAACCATACGGCACTCGCTGTCCTGGCTGATGGTCAGTTTGAAGCCCGCATTATACAGATTACCGTTGTATTTGAGCGTCAATGCATGGCTTGACGACACAACCGGAGACATGTCGTTTTCGTGACCTCCAGACAGGCCACGAAGATAAACATTAGCTTCTTCGCCATCGTAGATGGTAACATTCTGGTCTTCAAGCTCATTGATGTCCACCACCAACTGTTTCGTGGCATCGGCTGATTTGAAGACAAATTTGCTATCACATTCTTTATCATAGTTGGTGTCTTCAAACGGGTTATGGCCTACAGAATTGTAGAATTCCAAGGGCTCATTGACCGTAAAGGTGCTCGTACCTGTTATTTGACCAAGAATCACATGACCGTTGTCGTATGGAATAATGTCGACTATGGCAGCCTGCTCACTGTTATAGCCGCTATCACCACTAGGACTGATGGCTGATGTAAGGAACCAGCCGTCAAAGTTTCCTCCCCAACCGAAATTGAAGTGGAAGAAGTTGTCGGCCTTGTAGCCGTCGCAGATGAACGAGTGACCAATTTTACCTTTTCTGCCACTGTACATCACCGGATGGTGGGCTGCCAGGTTCTCGCGCAGCATCGTATTCCAATCCTCTGTGGTGAAATTGCGCTTCTCGGCAAAGCCCATGTCGGGATTAAAACCGAAATAGTTGATGAGTGCAGCGCGAACCTCTGTATCATAAGCGCCACTTTCTTCCGGACCATACTCCATGTTACAGGCCACACCACACTGGTATATCAGCGTGGCAACGGCATTGACCTGCGCCTCAGTACTTTCGGCGGTCAGGGCGTTGGGCATATTGGCATAGTCAAAGTTGGACTCGGCGAAATTGACTTCGAAGCTTCCATATTTGTCAGTATTATAATAGTGGCTGCCTCTTTTCTTGTCGGGCTCCCAGAACTTGATGATCTGGGCCATCGACGTGGCAATACAACCAGCCCATGTATGGCCGTCAGGTCCTTTCGCATCTACGGGACAGAGGACATTGTAGTATTGTCCCTGATCCCAGGTGGTGGTAATCAGCGGGTCAACGCTTTCGGGTAGATTTGCAGCGCGACGCGATGCCTGGCGCACAACCGCTTTAGTGCGTCCGCTATCATTGACGGCCACCTTTACCTGAGTAGCCAGGTCCTCGAGGAACCCCTTGATATGGGCGGGCAGTTCAATACTACCGTCGGCCTTGACTGGGAAATTCCTGTTGAGGCTGTAACCTAACACCTGCTGCGCCATATCGTCGGCACTGACAAGGACAAACGCATTGTCGCCCACATTGACGATGTAAAATGCTGCACGATCGCTGCCTGGCATCATCTGTGTGTAGACAATCGTGGAAGACTCGGCTGCGGCCCTCTTTCCTGTCTGCTGCGATGAAGACAGGGGTACAAACTGTTGGGCAATCTGAACAGCCTCCTGTTTACTGATCTCTCCTGCCAGCATACAGATGCAGCAGAAGAAACACGTTAGAAGTGATGTAATCCTTTTCATTGTTATATTTGTTATTGTTTCATGATTTGTCAATTATCGCGTGCAAAATTACTAAAAAATATGGATACGACAATCAGTTCATAGCATAAATTGTACGGATTATCTGTAAAAAGTAGCAATGCGCATATTATGATTGATCAGTTCCTGATTCGTTGAAGAAAAACGGGCGTTCGTTGAATAGATGATGCGGATGCCTGTCTTTTTGTTAATTTTGCAGCAGGAATTATTAAAAAGTGAAAATATGAAGAAGATTTTATGTTTATTCATGGCTCTGGTGGGCATGGTGACGGCACAGGCTGCCGACTATGGTTACCTGACCTTTGAGACGACGGATGGGGCAAAGGCCTCGGTGCCCGTTGAATCGCTGACGCTGACAATCAGCGGAACCACACTGACTGCCGGCTCGCAGCAGTTTACCCTCTCGAACTTATATAAGATGTACTTCTCTGCAACCGACGAGACGGTTACAGGCATTGAGGAAATCACCACAGCTGCGCTCGACGAGGCGGCTGAGATCTATGACCTGAAAGGGCATAAGGTCTCGAAGAGTGAGATGCGCAAGGGCGTGTATATCGTTAAGACGAACAGTAGAACCTATAAATTGATTGTCAGATGAAACGCACATTATTATCTCTGATGGCCCTTGTGCTGACGATTGCAGTCGAGGCGCAGACGCTGAACGTGAAGGTGGGTAGCGTGACCTATCAGTTTCCTGCCTCACAGACAGGCGAGATGACCTATCAAGACGGTACGACGCTGACGATCATGGGTAAGACCTTCACCCTTGCCGACATCGACGCGATGACGGTAGACGATAGTGAGGTTGTTGATGGTACCATCGTCGTGAATTACGACGGTGCATCGGCCAGTGTGATGGTGGCGGGTAATATCGCCCAGCATGTGACACCCACTGTTAGTGGCGCTCATGTGTCCATCGCCCAGGGCAGCGATCTGGCGGAAGAGATCACCTATACGCTTTCGGGCACGAGTAGCGACGGTGAGTTCTATATGTCGGGCTCCTACAAGGCGACGATAGAACTGAACGGATTGACGCTGACAAACGTGACGCCCGTGTATAGCGGTGCTGCCGTACATATCCAGAATGGCAAGCGCATCAAGGTAAAGGTGGCGACGGGTACCACCAATACACTCGTGGATGCTGCCAGTGGCTCTCAGAAAGGCTGTCTCTATATCAAGGGTCATGCGGAGTTTGCCCAGAAGGGTACGCTGAACATCACGGGCAACGTGAATCACGGCATCAAGACCGGCGAGTATATGACATTGAAGAATGCTACCATCAACGTGAATTCGGCCGCAGGTGACGGCATCAACTGCGCCGAATATTTCCTCATGCAGAGCGGATCCATCACCATCAGCGGCACACAGGACGATGGTATTCAGTGTGATCTGGATGGCGAAACTTCGACGGGCGAGACTACCGACCACGAGGATGAGGACTCGGGTAATATCTATATCGAGGATGGTACGCTGAACATCACTGTGACTGCCGCTGCCGCCAAGGGCATCAAGGCCGATGGTGACATGAAGATTAGCGATGGCGACATCACCATCAAGACCACAGGTGGCGGCGCGTGGGACAGCGATGATAAGAAGACCAAGGCTTCGAGTTGTCTCAGTGCCGACGGCAATATGACCATTGGCGGTGGTACGATGAACCTGACTAGTACCGGTGCGGGTGGTAAGGGCCTCAATGTCGACGGCGACTATACGGCAACGGGTGGTACCCTCACCATCAAGACCTCCGGTAATGCCGTTGTGGCATCGTCGAGTGGCAGCATCTCTACCGTTTCTTCCTCACAGCAGCTCGACCGTTACGGCAGCGACTATAAGTCATCGCCCAAGGGTATCAAGGTTGATGGTGCTATCCTTGTCAGCGACCAGGCTGTAATCAGCGTTACTACCTCTGGTGCTGGTGGCGAGGGTATCGAGAGCAAGACCTCGATCAACATCACGGGCGGACAGGTGACTGTCAACGCCAGCGATGATGCCATCAACGCCTCGTATAATGATGCTACCAAGGGTACCAGCGGTGCTGGCGACTTGACCATCAGCGGGGGCTATGTCTATGCCCGTTCTACCGGTAACGACGGTATTGATGCCAACGGCAACTGTTATATCAAGGGTGGACTGGTCTATGCCATTGGCACCTCAACGCCTGAGGTAGCCATCGACGCCAACAGTGAGGAACAGAAGAAACTCTACGTCACAGGTGGTACCATCATCGCCATCGGTGGTTTGGAGAGTGGTGCCAGCCTCACGCAGTCGTGCTACTCAACATCGAGTTGGACCAAGAACGTCTGGTATGCCATCACCGTCGGCAGCGAGACCATCGCCTTTAAGACACCTTCGAGCGGTGGTTCTACCCTTGTTGTCTCTGGCGCTTCACAGCCCACGTTGAAGAGTGGTGTTACTGTCAGCAGCGGCACGAGCATCTTCGATGGTGCAGCCTATACCGATGCTACCATTACTGGTGGTTCCAGCGTTAATCTCTCGTCATACTCAGGCGGCAATGGCGGTGGACCTGGTGGCCCTTGGGGTCCTGGTGGCTGGCGTTAAACAATAATATTCTGATTCTTACGTTATAAAGTATGAGTAGAATATATTGGATGAAACAGTCGAAGCAGGAGAACCTGATTTACTTGGTAGTGTGGGGCTTGCTCTTTGCAACCCCGCTACTGAGTCTGTATGTGCGCACGTTGAACGATACCAGTCTTGTGTTTGATTGGACGGAGGTATTCATCGTATGGCGTCAGTTTGCGGTATTCCTGCTGCTGTTTCTTGTGCATAACTTCCTGTTGGCACCGCTGCTGATACACAAGCATCAGCGGGTGTTGTACTTCTCTATCGTGGCAGCCGTGTTGATTTGCTTTACGGCTTATCAGTGCACCAGTCGTCCGCCCAGTGGTCCTCCCATGGGCTTCA
>Ga0247610_10004062_pt1 | contig 15765 bp, 14 predicted proteins | sample 174DNAGHGhighgp2_FD_193483 | JGI IMG/M metagenome (GOLD analysis project Ga0247610, IMG submission 193483) | Sheep rumen microbial communities from Palmerston North, Manawatu-Wanganui, New Zealand - 1742 DNA GHGhigh gp2 | ecosystem: Host-associated > Mammals > Digestive system > Stomach > Rumen... | reverse complement strand
CAAGACAGGCGACTCCATCCCGCACACCAACCTTACCGGCGGTACCACGTATACATCGGGTACCCGGACCAGGCAGGTGGGCCCGGTCGAGGTACCTCCCGGATTCTCCCAGGAGAACTCGTCGGTGATGTGGGACGAGCCGGTCATCACGACCATGGGATACCCGTTCATCAACTACGGCGCCCCGGAAATATACACCATCCTTAAGGGAAAGGACGAGGACAAGGTCAAGGAGGCATACCGGAAGCTCAAGAAGCAGTTGAAGAAGGTAGGTCTCGACTCCCCGATCAAGGTACTGAAGGACTTCCGCAACTCGAAGGGCGTCCAGTGCGCCCTCAACCGGATCACCGTGGACGCAGACGACCTCCTGGAACAGGGGAACGCCAACGTTATCGCCACCGTATACCCGAGGGCCACGTCCTCCCTCCAGGCTCCCATCGGCAACGTGCCTCTCACCCGCGACTTCATAGTCGAGATGTACAGGGTGCTGTCCCCGACCAGGGGTGCCCGTATCTACATGGACACGCTGGGGATGACCGAGGACGAATATGCCGACACGCTGAACCGGGAAGGCAACCCGCCCGTCTATATCTTCATCCCGAAGGAGAAGCTCGGGTTCAGGAAGGCCCCCGCCGGGTTCATAGCCCGCCTTTTCACAGGGAACAACAAGCCGACCCTGGTAGAGGCCAAGATAGGCACCCATTCTGGCGGGTTCGTGATGCCGTTCAGGACCACGAGGCTGCTGTTCACTGAAATTTAGGATAGTTTAACGGCATGATAACAATAAAGGACATCGCCTGCGTGGCATACGGGTGCATCCTGGGCAACTGGCTCAGGAACCTGTTCAGCATGTTCTGCCATCATCCGGGAGGCGAGCACCGGTTCGTGGTCGTCGCCCAGACGACCACGGGCGACTACATCAAGGTCCTGGAGACCGACACCAATTCCGTGGCGCTCGACTTCGAGGAACAGATCGACAACGATACCGACGCAATGACAGGGTTCGTCTTCGACCGGCTGTACCCCGGGGACAAGGCGGAACTGGAAGAAATCGAGATCCTGGACAGCGTCCCCATGGATACGGAAGAACGCGACAAGCTCCTGTCCATCATGCACGAGGCCAGGAAGTACTGGTAGGGCATATATGGCATTCAGAAAACGTCTTGGTTGGTTACTTACATTGGTAGCGTCGATCGTCGCGCTCCCGTTCGTGCTGGTTGCATTCATCATCAGCATGACGGCACTCGGAATCTACTGGCTTTCTAGGGTGGCATTCCTCCCAGCGTTCGTTCTGTACGGACTTGCGGCGATGGCCAACAAGTCCGCCGAGAAGGAATACCTCCGCAATCCTATCATTATTCTCTCCGACTGGTTCCTGAACAGGTCCGAGTGGAAAGGAAACGACAGTAAACCGTCGCCTGAACCCGTGACTGAACCTGTACCGCCCATGCCGCCGATGATGCAGGATCCGATAATGTCCGGGTTCGGGATGCCAGGAATGGGGATTCCCGGAATGGATATGCCCGGAATGGATATGCCGGACAGTACGCCGGTCGAACAGCAGCAGCCGGAAATTTAAGTTTCCCCTATAAACTGTAGCTAAAAAGTACCAGGTGGTTCATCATGGTTTCCAAGAAGCTACAAGACAAGTTTTACGCCGCGCTCGAATCTATGAAGGACGGCAAGAACGACTACATCCTCGAGGCACTCATGGCCGGCGCAAAGGCGACCTTCGAGAGTTTCGGTAATCCGGGCTATGTCGGAAAGCTGCATGCCGACGTTCCCGAAGAGAAGGACGATCCCTATTCCGAAGATAGGCACGAAGCTGGCACCAACTGGCCTTCCAAGGACGCAATCGCCAATGCGGCCGACGACGTCAAGGTCCCGCTCGCCGAGGAGGACATGCTCGTGCTGTCTCACGACCCGAGCACCGAGGACGAGGATGAGACCAGGGACCTCGTCGACATCTTCGACGACCGTTCTGGCAGGCGCTTCCCGACCTACCGTGGCCAGTTCTACGAGAAGGACTATCCGGCAGTGGCCGAGGCCATCGACAAGCTTGGCAAGACCATCGGCGCAATGAAGCACAAAGGCAACGAGGCCATGGTTGAATCCATTCAGGCCGCATATGCAGCCTGCTTCAGGTAGTGCATTTCCCGTTGAAAGAAAGGACGGCCGCGAGGCCGCCCTTTTCATATAGTTTCCTGGCATGAGCATCTACGTAGTAGGATCAAGACACAACAATTTCCTGGAGCTCGACGAGGGAAGGGAAAAGTTCTTAGTGGACGTTCCCCACACGGGGGACAATATCGACAGCCTGAACCCGTGGTACTGCGAGCTTACCGCACTGTACTACATGTGGAAGCACTCGAATGCCGGCATCATAGGTCTGGAACACTACCGTCGGTTCTTCGCAAACGTGGACAACAAGGGATGGTCACGGCTCACCAAGGACCAGGCCAACGGGCTTCTCGACAAGTCGGACATCATCGTCACCGAGTTCTTCCACCGGAAGGACTACTCGGCGTTCATGTGGTTCGCCGATGCCAAGTACATGAAGTGGCTCGATATCTTCCTATCCGTGCTGGAGGATACCGAAAGGAACCTCGGCACCAGGTTCGCGGAGTACCTGAAAGGCCCCTCCCTCATCCAGTGCAACATGTTCATCGGCAAGAAGCCGCTCCTGGACAAGTATTGCAAGGACCTGTTCAGCCTATTGAAAAGATATGACGGGAAGGCCGGCCTGGACGACAGCAACCGGCGGGTCGACGGTTACATCGCCGAACACTTCTTCGGATTCTGGCTCTCGCTGGCTAATGCCCGGATGTCCAAGGTACCGAAACTGGAACTCAGGTACCTGAGGACCGGGATTCCGGAAGGCGAAAAAATCAGAACAATCTACTAACAGAAAGGCCATCTCTCGCGAGAGATGACCTTAAATTTTAAGTTTCATCAGGCTTGAAAATCGGATCCTCGACTGCATCCTCGAGGTCGTACAGCAGGTTGTCCGGCTTCTTGACGTTCAGGCCGGGCATTTCCGGAAGTTCGCCTGTTTCCGGCTGTTCCTCCGGTTCCTCGGGAACCGGTGTTTCGGCCGGTTCATTGACCGCCTGTTCCACGTTACCGTTCTCGATCACTCCCGCAAGTGCTTCCAGTGACTCCTGTGCCTCCGGTATCTTCACCGGGTTGAGACCTTCCATCTTGGGGATGGCGTTCTTGTCACTGACCACCTTCTTTGTACCCGGAATCACTTCCGGATTCTTTCCGGTTTCCGGTTCGGCAGGCTTGTTGAACAGATCAGGGTTCCTTTCGGCCTTGGGTTCAGCCTTTTTCTTCTTTGCAAGTGGACCGATGTCGACATCGTCAGGCGATTCCTTGGGGAACTTCGCGTTCCTCGCGTCCTTCATTATCGTTCCCGCGTTGGTGAGCATGCCCTTAAACGATGCGGCCAGGTGCTTGCATATCGTATGCCTGCGTTCCGGGTCCCTTACGTCCGGGGGTATGTCTGAACCGGCGTTGCCGTGTCCCTCCTCGAACCCGTCGTGCAGGTGGGACATGTTGTATGCGGCGCCCGAGTACTGGAAGTCCTTGCAGGGACAGAAGCACTTCACGTCCGAATTCTTCAACGCGTCCACCCTGGACCTCAGGTCACGGACGTTGTTCGCGACGGCGAACAGGGACATCCCCTTCGGTTTGACGGAAATGAAGCACTCGTACACGGTGCCCGGGTCCGACTGGGACGGCACGTGCCACCGGATGACCGCGTCCCCGGAAGGATTCCTGGTGATGCCGGAATAGTGGTACTGCAGGCGCCTTGCACGGTCGGCGCGGCCGGAATCCAGCGGTGCCGCGAATTCCCCCATCGTGCCTTCCATGAACGCCCGGATACGGCTCTGTATCAGCGACTTGAGCATCTAGCCGACCTTGAACAGGGCCTCGGCGGTGTCCTTCTTCATGATCATGCCGGCCTTGTGGCCGTCCAGGACCATGGTTATCATCTGGTAACCGTTCGCGGCATCCTCGTCGGACCAGTGGTCGACTTCCTTGGGCTCGCTCTTCGGCTTCAACAGGTAGAACGGCGGATGGCCGTTCTCCTTGATGTACATGGCGAGCTCGCCCATTGCCTTGGTAATGCCATCGGCTTCCTTGGCTTCGAGTTCCTTCCTGGCACCGCTACCGAGAAGAGGGATCTTGCTCAGGAGCTTCTTGCCGGCAGCTGCAGCGGCATCGCCGAGACCCTTGCCCGCATTGTCGCTCTTGGCATTCACTTCGGCCATGGCCTTTGCATAGCTCTTGAAGGACGCCTTCGGGTCGACCACGCTGTAGAATGCGGAAAGATGGGACATCGGAACCTGGACCGACTTGTTCAGGTCGACCAGGACACCGCCGCTTACCCCGAGCGGCGTAACCTTCACCAGTTCCCCGCTGTCGCCCGACTTGCCGTCGAGTTCCTTGTACATCACGACCAGGTTGTTCCTGCGGCACGCGGTGCCCTTGTTCTGGGCGATGCTCTTCAGGACGTCGACCGGGTTCTTCAAGGCGTTGGCTATATCGGAAATAGGTCCCTCGACAAGCACCTTGCCGTCCGAATTTACGCCTTCGGTACTGATGCGGACATCCTTGTCGGTCTTGGCTTCCTTCTTTCCGCCACCCAGGCCAAGCGTACCGGAAATCCCGATACCGAGTGCCTTCGCCACGTCCGGGTCGGCACCGAGCTGCTTCTTGAACGCCTTGTAGGCGCGCTTCTGCTGCTTGGGGTCCGGTGCACGGAGCATGTCGCGTACGAGCGGTGAGGTAAGGTTGACCATCGGGAACCCGTAGTCCGTGATGAGCGCGTTGTCCCATTCGGAATCGTCGATTTCGACGTTGAAGGCGTCCGGGACTTCCACCTGTCCCACGATCTGGGACAGCGCCTTGGAAATCTCGCTCTTCTGGGACACCGACGCGGCGTTCTCGCCCTTGTCGGTCAGCTTGCCGGATTCCTTGAGTTCCTCGTACTTTTCCGGTTCCAGTTTCTGCACGATGCCGAACACTAGATGGGAAGTCCCGTTGGGCTTTCTAGTCAGCTTGGAATAGTATTCCTCGTCTTCCTCAGCCTTCTTGTGAACGTAGGCAAGGGTCTTTTCAGTCAGTTCATCGAGACCAATGGATTCCAGGGTCTTCTTGATAGTTTCCTCGACTTCCTTCCTGTTGGGGTCGTTATCTGCCCTGAGCTGCCTTGCGGTCGCGTCCTTCTCATTCTTTACCCTTTCGGCAATCCCATTGTCGGATGCAATCACACGGTTTACCAGGGCCTTCAGCTTGTTTTCGTCACTGGATGCGGGAATGATGTTCTTGCCGGCATTCTTCTTGACGTCGGCATTGACAAAGTTCTTGAACAGTTCAGCCACGTCGCCCTTGAGCTCGTCCGTCATCAGTCCGCATGCATCATTGATGTACTTGGTACCGGAGTCGATAATGGAACTGACCACCTTTTCCGGATCAAATGATTTTCCTTTAGGATTGGATGTCCTACGGGCTCTTTTCTGCTTGGCGACCTGCACTTCAGCTGCTCCGGTGTCGTTCTTCGGTTCAGTGGATTCAGCCGGCTTGGCGTTGGCATCCGGGCCCTCCATCAGTGGAGACATGATTCCGAACTCGACCAGGGACTCGGCGAGCATCCTCGCTGCCGAGTTGTCGCACTCGAACATTACTGTCGAACTTTCCATCTCGGCCCCGGTATCCTCCATGATGGACATGAACGGGGCGAACGATTCAATATCATTGATACTGTACTTCAAGAATTCCATGGGACTACCCGGTTAAGATACTTTTCCCGCAGTTTATAAGGAGGGGCATATGAAACTGGAGGAACGCGGGTCACACGGGGTACATGGAACTATAAACTATGGACATGGATTGGTCGGTTGGACATACGGTTACTGGATTGATTGATTGCCGTGAGGCAATCAATCAATCAATCAATCAATCAATCAATCAATCAATCAATCAATCAATCAATCAATCAATCAATCAATCAATCAATCAATCCCGCGTAGTTAGTACAGGGAATTGTTCTGGTTTTGTGCCAGGCCTCACCATGAGGTCTGGTCTTTATTTTTATGGAGGAAATTATGTCTAGCTTCCTGGACTCCACTGGCCTTTCACGGCTCGTATCGAAAATAACCGACTACTTCGCAAAGAAGGACGGCACCTATCCGGATATGACGGTAGGCAATGTAAGTAATGTAGTGCCAATCACAAAATTGCCGACAGCTAGTTCGGTGACAAGTGGCGACACCACGCACGTGCCGACTGCTGATGCAGTGTATAATTCGTTAAATGAGTACGTCTATTTGAACAAAGAGTACTCTGCATCGTATAATAGAGGTAAAGTTGCATCATTAACTTGGAGTGGCTCTTTAGATAACGCATTGTTTGAGATAGATTTTACATACTCTCCAAATAACAATACTATACAACGAGTTCACGTTGTATTGAATATAAGTGGATCAGTTTCAAATCCTACAGTAGAAGTCTTCTCTTGCGGCTTCATCAACAAGCAGTACAACAAGCTATCTAACTCTAAAGTTGGATGGTTTTACTCATCTGGCGAGCAAAACGTTCAGTTATGGTTTAAAGGAAGCGATAGCGCACAATCTGTATCTGCAAAAATAGCAATCCACGGATATAAAGCAAGTGCTGCAATTTCTGTAAACGCATTCTTCGTATCTAGTACTAGTTGGTATGCTCCTGATGCGAACACAGTACTGGTTTATCAAAATATGTTTGTTCCAAGTGCTATCGGTTCACCATCCGTCCCGGTATATGTAGATGCTAGTGGGGAGGTGAAACCCTGCTATGTTGTAAGAAGATACAGCTCCTGGGCAAACTCGGTTCGATTCACAAAATCATTAAGTGCTGCCTGGAACGACGGTCAGTCTGTAGTAATAACAAGTGCTGCGTGGCGTCATCATAAGACTATGTTCAGCGTATCATTTGTTATCAGTGGAACAATCACTGCGTCAAATCCTTTGGGCACCGAAGGGTCAGTGAGAATTGTTCGTATGAACAATAATATTGGAAACCCACCTTCGATATATTACAGAGTTACTGATGACGTAGTAGAATTTGTCCTCCATGGTATGAATGGATTGAGTACTAATTGTCCTATCTATGTTGATGAATACGGGATAAGTACAGCGTTGTCTGCTGATTGGAGTAGCAGTGGGTATAGTCTCATAACCAATCCTACAAGACTTACACCTAATTTCACGACATTCTAATCGAGAAGGTACCATCAACTATGTAATTACGGAACAGCTCGATGTAGCTGCTACACCGCGTACGCGTACGCCTCGGCCACGCGTTCCTCGACCCCCGCGCCCCATCCGCACCTCATGCCCACCTCGACGCACGACGGCATCTCGGCCATGACGGTGCGCTCGTCCGGATCCAGGATCACCACCTCCTCGGCGGTAGTCGTGGGTATCCCGAACCTTTCCAGCTCCCGGTCGACGATGGCCTTCACGGCCCCCAGGCGTCCCGCGGGCACGATGAGCTCGTCGTGCACCGTGCAGTACGGGCACCCGACCTCCGACTTCACCGCCGGCACAACCACGTCGAACACGAAGCTGCTCTCCATCCTCTGCATCTCGTACGCGAGCGCCCTGTAGTTGTCCCGCTTCATGTGGTCCACCATGGCCAGCAGCTTCGGCCAGTGTTCCTCCCAGACCCTCCGGCAGGCCGTCCACCTCGGGTCGCAGCCCGGCGAGAGCTCCACCCCGGCGAACAGGGTCGACAGGAACGCCTTCTTCGCCTCGTCCCTGGTAATGGGATCGACACCGAGGTCGCGCCCCAGGTCCGCCTCCAGCTCCCAGTCCATGTTCATCTCGTCCACGAAGAACTCGTACAGGCGTTTTTCTTCCAGCTTCGACCGGAAGTCCCGGTACTCCCTCTCGCACTCCTCCCGGCCTATCGTGCCCGGGTACCCCGCGTCCACGTTGACGAACGACTTCCTGTTCCTTCCCAGCACGGCACTGTCACCGTGCAGCCACGCGCCCAGGATGTGGCAAAGGAACGAGCCCTGGCTGCTCTTGATGTCCACCGCCCCGACGGCCTCCCCGTCGCACTCCATGGCGCCGAGCCTCACGCACTTCTTCATGCTGGTAACGTTGGTGTGCACGCGCCCGTAGTCGTCCCTGACCACGTACAGCGCGGTCTCGCTATCGTGCATCCCGTTGAAGCGGTCGACCTTCTCCATCTCGTTGGCCAGTTTCCGGCGGCTGACCTTGCCATGCTTCTCCTCGAGATCGGCCCTCAGTGCCCTCTCCGCCTTCTTCCTGTTGATCCGGAAGTGCGCCAGGTTCGCGTGGGCGTCCGCCACCACCGGGTCTTCCATCTGAGACTCCTTTCTCTCCTTCGCGCACTTCTCCAGGCGCTTCAGTAGCACCCTGTCGGTCAGCTTCACCTGGGCGAGGTAGCCAACCTTCATTCCGTCCCTGCCGTACAGGTGCCTGACGTCCCTCACGAAGCAGTAGCTGCGGAGCATGAAAGAGTATTCCTCGCTGAACCATACCGCCTTGCACCGGCCCGGGATCTCGTTGTCCGGGTCCGACTTGCAGTAGGAGGTGCCCCTGCACAGGACGCCCCACTTCTCCAGGTTGGATAGAACCTCGACGTACTTATGGCCCATGGAGCCGTCCATGATACGGGAGTACAGCCGGCAGAACCACTCGTTGCTCCTGGGCGGCCTCTTCGTCGCCAGGTAGTTCGAGTGGTAGGCCTTCATCATGCCCTTGGTCACCCAGTTCACCATAAGGCGGTAGTAGTCCCAGTCGCCCTCGGGAACGCCGTTGGCCACGAGCAGCTCGCGGATCGGCTTGCGCATCCTGCTCAGCAGCCTCACCTTGTACTCGAACTTCTCCTTGCGGCGTCTCTCCGGCATTCCCCGTACCCAAAAAAGAAGCGGCACCCCGATGTCCTTTATTGCAATCTCCAAGAACGTTCGGGGTGCCACAAACTGGCTTGAAACTCTTTTCCGGGAGGAGGAGATTGCTTTTCCTTCCGCTTTTCACCACCAGCTTATATGGTGGATCCAAAAATTTTATCTGGCCTTCCAGTCTCTCCTTAAAACTTTCCGGCCTATCTTGACACAAAAATTACGAAATTCTTCCGAAAACGGCAAGAGGTTATTACGGAAAAATATTGTAAAATTTTGTTTAAATTTACTCTCAAGGACGTCCGCAGCCACCCGTGCCCCCTGTGCCCGGGGTTCCCGGCCGGACACGACCGACCTTTTTTCATGGCCCGTTCCATGGCCCGTTTCATGGCCTGTTCCGCGTGGGATCCGTCCCGGCACGGCCCCCGGTGTCGTCCGGGTCCCCGCGGAACCGGATGGCAACCGTGGGCAACCGGTACACGGACGTCCCCGGCTGCTGGTCCGCGGTCTTCGTGAACCGTTTGTAAACTTTTCTAAACTAAAATTTGCTTGTACCTTGTTGCCTCCGATGCACCGATGCCTTGCGCCGCGAGGAGGGGAGGGAGGAATGTTGGCTGCGCCAATAGACTTCGTATAATGCCGTAAATATGTTTACGATTTTGCATGTTTTTCAATGTTGACAATTTGCTTATATTTTGCTACATTCCGGCCATGGTAGGAATCGAGGCACTTGTGTATTTTGCTGACATCCACAGCGAGTTGGATGCCAGGTTTTCCATGAGAAACGGGGAGCTGCTTGATATAATGATAGACCTTCCTGTATTCAAGGATGGAAAGATATATGAAACAATGGAGAGCAGACTCATCAGGTATATCCCGGATGCGACCGCTAGGGGCATTGGATTGGTTGAGTGGCCGGATGACTGGTGGGACAGAGTTGAACATGGAAAACGGCATATGCGGGACGATTTCGGGCCAGGCATTGTAATGTCGACTGATGTTGCCAGTTATTATAAGCCCCTTAATGGCGAATATATATTGCGTTACATTTGCATTGAATGGCCAGGCTATCCAAAGATGATTGATTTGCGCAATGTGAATTCGGCAATGCTTGAAGAAAAATATGCTAGTGTGAGAAGGAAAATTGAAAGATGGAAGCAGATAATCACAGACAGCCAGAAAATGTCAGCATAAGTGAGCCGGGGCGCAAGTTCCGCGTAGGCATCCATTCCCCGTCCGACTGGGCCATGGGGATGACGAAGCCGTCGATGGTCGTCGAGCTGTACCCGGTTTTCCACAGCTCCTCGGTGACTTTTGAGGTGTGCGTCGCCGGGGAACTACCGGAAACCGTGGACGGCACGGACCCGGGATATGTGGCCGGCAAGGCCATGGCGGGCATCAGGGCCGAGCTGGAGGCGGAGGGCGAGCTGCCCAACGGGGCCCGGAAGGGCGACGGATCCTGGATCCTGAGCCAGACCGGCGGATACGTCAGGCCTTCCTACGAGTACAGGGCCATCGTGTGGTTCGTGTCCGAGCGGCCTGGCGAGATTTCGGCCGTGTGGGTCGCCTCGGCGGACTCGGTGGACCGGAAGGCCTCAAGCGCCGAAGAGCCGAAGGGACACCGGTACAAGGTATAGAATTCGGAAAACCGTCGTTTTGATAGAATTTTGCACAGCACAGTTGCCATAAAACGGCGACTGTGCTATATTTGCAGCAGGAAGAATAAGCTATTCTATGCTGTTTGCCCAATGTGCAACCGATACGCTCAGTTTCGAGGAAGCCATGGTGGATAAATCGACTGATCCCTGCGGTTCAACTCCGAAAAAAATAGCTATATTTAATCCTGATGTCCGAAGAAATCAAAGAAGATAAGAAGCAGTACGAGGCGATAGTGGAGTTCGCCGTGGGCGACGCCTCGCATACCGAGGTGCGCGTGTACCCCGTGGACCCGGGTTTCCGGGCGAACAACGTGCACATGTTCATGTCGTCCGCGTTCACCTTCTACAACAAGGCCAAGAAGTACTCCTGGGAGGCGAAGCACCACATCCGCGGCTTCGACTGCAACGAGTACTTCTACGACCGGCAGAGGCACTGGATCCCGACAGGCATGATCCCCCGTGCGCGCGACTACCTCAAGATGCAGTACGGCGACCGTGTCGGGATCACGATCTCCAAGGACATACGCAACATGTTCTCGCCCCCGTTCGGGACGGTGAGCCGGGAGGAGATAGTCGATTTCGCCAAGTCCCTGGACATCCACGACAGGGAGACCGGTAAACCGCTTACTCCATACGAGCACCAGTACCGCCTGGTGGAAATCGCCCTCAACAGGCGCAGGGGCTCGCTGTTCGCGTGCACCTCGGCCGGAAAGTCCGTATCCATGATGATAATCGCCAGGTTCCTGGTGGAAAAGGAGCACAGGAAGGTCCTGGTCATTGTCCCCAGCAAGGGCCTGGTGGAACAGCTGTATGACAACTTCTATACCGACTACGGGTGGGACGACGCCAGGGAGCACTGCACCCTGCTGCACGGAGAGTCCTCCGACAAGATTTCCAGGAAGAAGCTGGAGGAGCTGCAGAAGCAGTCGATAGGCGAGGAGAAGCTGTTGAAGGACATCACGATTTCCACGTGGCAGACCCTGCAGCACAAGCACGAGGGGTTCTTCAAGGTGTTCGACGCGGTCCTGGTGGACGAGGCCCACGGCATGCGCGGCATCGTCCTCAGGTCGATCCTCGAGGCCTGCTCCAACGCCAACAACTTCAAGGTGGGCGTCTCCGGGACCCTCCCCCTGGTCAAGCCGAGCAAGGAGAACCGGGGCGCCAACGGTGCCATCGGGATAAGCCTGGCCCCCACCGAGGTGACCGACAGTGCCGAGTTCATAGACGCCTGCAACATCGAGTCACAGCTGGGGCCCGTGTATGACGTGGTGCACCTGAGGGACCTCATAGGCAACGGGACGCTGACCCCGGTCACCGTCCACATGGTGTACATCCCCTACCCGTACAATACCAGGTACGGCATCTGCTACGCCAAGTACCAGATGGAGCGGGCGATCGTGCTGGAGAACAGTTCCAGGAAGGACGTGATATCCATGCTGATAGACTCCGGCAACCACCTGCGGGAGGACCAGAACTCGGTCATCCTGTACGACGGCATCGAGCGGCTGCACGACCTGCACGACTACCTGAAGGAGAAGTATCCCCAGTACAGGTACCACATCATCGAGGGCGAGGTGAGCGCGGACGAGAGGGAGAGCATAAGGAAGGAACTCGAGAACAGCACCGGGAACATGCTGATCGCGACATACGGGTGCATGAAGCAGGGGGTGAACATCAAGCTGCTCCACAACCTGGTGTTCGCGGAGCCCGCGAAGTCCATGTACAAGGTGATGCAGTCGATAGGCCGCGTGGTCAGGAAGCACCCGGACAAGGATATCGCCCGCGTGTACGACCTGGTGGACGACGCCAGCTGCATGAAGCGCAAGTACGACGGGTCCACCGAGATGATGTACAACTACATGATGGTGCACGCGAGGTACAGGATGACCTACTACGATGCCGAGAACATCCCGATCGAGGAGCAGCACATGGACGGCATCTACGAGGCGAACATCACCCCGGACGACATCAGGAAGCACCGCAAGGAGGCGGCCGACCGTGCGGCCGAGAGACTGCAGAAGCAGAACGGGAAAAAGAAGGCCGAGGCGGCAGCGCCGTATAGGCCGCAGTTCTCGTTGATATGATGTTTAAAAATTGTTGATAATATGTTGATATGTTGTTGATAAGTTGTTAATTCTGGAAATATGGTAAAAATCCGGATACATAGTGGAAAATATGGAAAATTGTTGCTACATTTGAAATGTGGTGTGGTGGAAAATAGCAGAAAGCAAACAGATAGAAGCAGATAGAAGCAGATATCTTAGAAACTTACAGAAAACTGTTGATAACATGTTGATAACCTGTTTAAAATGTTGATAAAAACTTACAACAAGGACTAAAACCATGGAAGTAACCAGTTCCAGCTCCGAATACGTGCGCTATGTCGGTAGTGTTCTTGACCTGCTCGCACATCCGGATACTATCGAGAAGCAGCTCGGGTACTTGCCGGCGTGTCTGTCGTTGAAGACCCGCATCGGCAAGAAGGCAATCCGTGAGCGACTGAAGGGCAAGTGCAGCATGTATAATGCGGCCTATATGTCCCACTGTGACATCGTGTGCCACCTGTTCCTCGATCATCCCAAGGGAACACAGCGCACCGCGTTCACCGAGGGGCTGGTAATGGCCTACGGACCCAAGGAAATTCCCTTCAAGAACATCGTGGAGCAGAAAAATGCAATGGATAGAGCCATTGCGTTGTACCACTACATGAAGGAATTCCAGCACTACGAATGCAGTGCAGGGAAGTAAAAATATGACCAAATCCGACATGTTCGAGCTGCCGCCCCTGAAATCATACAGGTCCGTGAACAACCGGTACCTGGTGGTCGACTGGGCGTCGCTCTCCTACCACAAGATGTTCTCCCTGAATACGGCCAATAACCGCGAGAAGTACGGTTTCATGGGAGCCGAGGGCGAGATCAAGCTGTGGCGCACCTTCATGGTCGACGAGCTGATGAAGCTTGTCGCCCTTTTCGATCCCATGCATATCGTCATCGCCCTCGAGGGACCCGGTTCATGGCGCAAGAGGTTCGTCAAGGACTACTACGCCGAGAACGCCACCGTGTACTATGACAGCCAGGCGTACTATGTCCGTGCGGACAATACCGGGTACGAGGTGAGGAAGGCGCTCGACGGCAACTTCGTGGTATCCCCGATAGCAATAGCGGACTTCCCGAAGCTGGAGTCGCTGGGGCATCGCAAGCTTGGCGAGCTTCCCGAGGATAAGCAGAAGATGCTGTGGGGAGTGTATGCGCCCAACGGCAAGGACCCCATCCTCCCGTCCTACAAGGGCACCCGTAACGGCAACGAGTGGCCGTTTGCCGTTGACCGGAAGGTATGGAGGAACTACAAGGAGAAGTTCGCGCAGGAACTGGCCCCCATATTTCGCGCCAGGGCGATATCGTGCGAGGACGCCGAGGGCGACGACGTGGTCTACGCGGCATCCAGGAAGTTCAGCGGGGTGGCCGACGATGTCATCGTGGTGACCCACGACTCCGACATGCTGCAGATCAACTTCCCTAAGGTCAAGATTTTTGACCATATCAAATGCAACTTCATGTCAGTCGACGACCCGGTGAAGTACCTGGACATCAAGGTGCTCGCGGGCGACACGTCGGACAATATCAGGGGCATGGCCTTCGTGAAGCCCAAGACGGGCAAGATAGACACGACCGTGAAGAACCGTTTCGGTCCGGGCACCGCGGCCAAGTTCCTCGACGCGTTCCCGAACGTGTACGACGTGGCCAAGGCGAACGGGTGGGACAGGCAGTACATGAGGAACAGGAAGCTCATCGACCTGTCATGCGTCCCCATGGACGTGACGAACAGGCTGGACGGGATGCTGGATGCGCCCGAGCCGGAGCTGTGCGGCTTCGAGCTCCTGGACTTCTGGGACGTGGAGCCGTACTACCGGGACCTGATGCAGAGCATGAGGTCCTACGGTTACAGGTCGATGATACCGGAGGCCATGGCGGAGAAGAAGGCCCCGAAGGCTATGCCCGAGGTGCCGGCACAGGGCCTCGGCGAGATGTCGTTCAACCCGATCCCTACGGGGAAGCCGGCCGAACGGCCAATGGTGAAGGGATTTTCATTATCCGACACTGACGGGCTCGTCGATGTCGGGAACCTGTTGTGAGGTTAAAATATGGCTAAAAGGGCGAAAAAGGTACTCAAGGAACTAGCAAACTCCTTAGATGAACCGAAACGCAGAAGGGGGCGTCCGCACAAAATGTCGGCACTTGCACGTGAGAAGAAATGCGTCCTGGAATGCGTTGGCAAGGCGCTGGCGGGGAAGAAAGACGATGTCGTCCTGCCGGAACAGATGGACAGGGAAAAATTGCTCGAAGCGCTGAAAAGGGAGACTACGGGTAAGGACTGGGCGGGTGTATCTACTCTCGGGGAGGACGGCGAACAGATCGTCTTCAAGGTGAAGTCAGACGAGAATGGACATCTTGAATTCATACGGGATAAGGGTGTGCCCGAGTGCCGGGAGGCCGAAAAGTCGGAAGATGCCGGTTTCATACTTCCCGTGCCTACGGCGAAGCTGGACGAGCGCGACCTTCCCGAATATGTCCTCAACGCATTCCTGCATCCGATGCCCGGGTACACTCTGCAAAGCACGGTCGAGTGCGGACACTCGGTAACTATCGCTTACGTGAAGGATACCGACTATTTCCAGGCTACACTTGCAATCGGCGTCGAGAGGAAGCTGAGACGCCGCATGACCGTGAGCAGCGTGCTGAAAAAGGACGGGGCCGTATATTCTGTCACCGGCAAATTCCTTGATTTACCCCGCAAGAGCAACGAACTGTCCCTCGAGCCCGAGTTCCAGCCGAGGGCGGCCAGGCTGTACGGCTACCTCTGCGAGAAGCTCGGCCTGGACTAATCCGACTAAAAACATATAGTTTTATACCCGTAAAAGCATATTTACGGGGTTTTATCATGATGAACATCCACTGTCTCGTACAGGTAAACGGAACCGAGCTCGACTTCGCCGAATGGCTTGACTACCATGTCGCGCTCGGCTTCGACGCGATCTTCGTGTTCAGCAACGGGGACCATCCGTGGCTCAACGCCGTATGCGAGCGCCGGGCGGACAAGAACGTGGTCGTGGTACCGGGAAACGACGACTGGCCGCACCAGTCAACCATCGTCGAGAAGTTCGTCGCCCGCCGCAAGCAGCCATCG
>Ga0247610_10004061_pt1 | contig 15767 bp, 13 predicted proteins | sample 174DNAGHGhighgp2_FD_193483 | JGI IMG/M metagenome (GOLD analysis project Ga0247610, IMG submission 193483) | Sheep rumen microbial communities from Palmerston North, Manawatu-Wanganui, New Zealand - 1742 DNA GHGhigh gp2 | ecosystem: Host-associated > Mammals > Digestive system > Stomach > Rumen... | reverse complement strand
GAGCAATAGCATCAACCCCTCTTCCGCCTTATCAAGCAACAGTTGTTCGCGGAACAGATCCTGACAAGAATAGCCCGTGATGCACAATTCCGGAAACACGATGATTTCGACGCCCTTGCCTTCTGCCTGGGCGATGAGACTCTCGATCTGCTGGACATTATATTCCACATCGGCCACCTTCACGACCGGCACGCCAGCAGCTACTTTGATAAATCCGTATTTCATATCTTTACTTTTTGAACGTCGTTTTCAATGATGGTATATATCAGCGCCGGTTCCTCGAAGAAGTCATTCTCTTCGAAGGTATGGAGCTTATAGAATTTCACACCGTCGATGCGCAGAGGCACATTCACGGGAGGTTTCAGCAGGAAATGCTTGTCGCGCTTATAGGCGAGCATCTGCACGCAGAGATGCTCCAGCCCTTGCAAGTCCTCACGGCCGAACTCTTCGATATAGGCCTTTGTGTTAGGTTCCACCTCTCCCGTAGACCGCACGCTATAGGCAGTGCCTTCGGCAGAGAGCAACGTGTAGCGCAGGTAATAGTTGCTGTCGTTGACCAGATACGACTCGAAGCGTGTCTGCATCAGCTCCTTCACATTCATGGGCACAAAGGCCAGGTAGGCGCTGAGCTTGTCGCCTCCCTTCCGCTCTTCCGGCTTTGCACGGAAAGTGATGGGCTGATCAGCAGGCTCCAGCTCTTCTTCCATTGGCGGCGCTGCAGTCTGTGCTTTCTGCTTCAATTTCACCTCTACCACATGCCGTGTGTCGTAATCCTCTTCGCCAATGACCACCACCTCGGTGATGCGCATGGGCACATCGAAACCGTCCTCATCCTCAACGAGCACGATATCCTTCCCCTGGAAGCCGGACACACGTCCACCACCGACTTCACTCAGAAATCTTACTTTATCGCCTATTTTCATTATAAGCCCTCCTGCATTACTTTTTCAACATCAATCCTGTTCTTGTTGTTCAAAAGTTCCGACTCCTGAGGAATGTCAGGCACAGTAATGATCGGTTCATCCTCTAACTCTTCGAGCATCTCGCGGGTCTCATCCTCTGCTTTGGGAACATCATCATGTACGAGCGAATCAGCCACAAAATCCACAGGGCGATAAACGGGACCGCTGTCATGACAACCTGTCGTCATCAGCAAACCGATGGTCATGACCAATAAATAGATCTTCTTCATATTGTTGGTTTTATATTCTGTCTACTTGCTTCACACCTTTTACCATACGCAGCTTCTTCATCAGCGCTTCCAGTCGCGAGGTATCGTCGAGCATCACTTCGAGGTTGCCACTGAACAGGCCGTCGTGCGAGTCAATATTGATAGAGCGCAGCACGAGCTTCTCGTCTTTCGAGATGATGCTCGTCAGATTGTTCACGATGCCAATATCATCATTGCCGATGATACGCAGAGTGATGGAATATTGAGAGGAGCCCTTTCCACTCCACTTCGCCTTGACAATGCGATAACCATAACGGCGTCGCAGTTCCGGGGCATTAGGACAGTCGGTGCGATGAATCTTGATACCGCCGTTGATGGTGACGAAACCGAAGACGGAGTCACCATAGATGGGCGAGCAGCAACGCGCCAGCTGATAATCGATGCCTTTCAGGTTACGGTCGATGATAAGCACGTCATCGTTCATCGACATATTCAGCCCAGCAACCTTCGACTCGTCGAGTTCGAACTCGCTGGCACTACGGGCCACATTGTCACCCGTAATGACCTTCTCACCCTCCTTCAGCTCTAAGTATTTCTCTATCACATCGTTGGTATCGAGGATACCGTCGGCTATCTGCTTATAGAAGTCGCTCACCTCTTTGAAGCCCATCTTCTTCACCACATGGAACATGATGGAATCCTCCATCTCGATCTTGCGGTTCTTGAACTTGCGCTCCAACATCTCCTTGGCAAAGAGACCGTCTTTTACCTGTGTTTCCTTCAGCGCCAATCGGATTTTTGATTTGGCACGCGAGGTCTTCACGATGTTCAGCCATTCCTGGCGGGGTTTCTGATTGGCTGATGTGAGAATCTCCACTTGGTCGCCACTCTTCAGCGGATAACGGATGGGCACCACTTTACCATTGATACGTCCGCCCGTACACTGATTACCCACCTTCGAATGGATATGATAAGCAAAGTCGAGTACGGTTGCGCCCACAGGGAACTTCAACAAATCGCCACGGGGCGTAAACACAAAGACCTCGTCTTCATAGAGATCCATCTTAAACTGATCCATCGCCTCGAGGCCATCAGAATGCTCCAGCATAGAACGGATATTCGTCAACCATTCGTCGAGACCCGACTCTCCCTTCACACCTTTATATCGCCAGTGGGCAGCCACACCCCGTTCAGCGATCTCGTCCATCCGCTCAGTACGGATCTGTACCTCCACCCATTTTTGCTCAGGGCCGAGCACGGTGATATGCAGACTTTCGTAGCCGTTCGACTTCGGCACGCTGAGCCAGTCGCGCAAGCGCTTGGGATTCGGCTGATACATATCAGTCACTATCGAGTATGCCTGCCAGCACTGCATCTTCTCCTGGTCTTCCGGGCAATCGATAATGATACGGATGGCAAAGAGATCGTATACACCCTCAAACGGACACTTCTGCTTCTGCATCTTCTGCCAAATAGAGTGTATCGACTTGGTGCGGCCCTTAATATGGCACTTGATGCCCGCCGCCTTCACTTTCTCCTCGATAGGTCCGATAAAACGTTCGATATAAGCATCTCGCGAAGCCTTCGTTTCGCTCAGCTTCTCACGGATATGATAGTAGGCATCGTGTTCCAGATACTTCAACGACAGGTCTTCAAGCTCACTCTTCAACTTATAGAGTCCGAGCTTGTGGGCTAACGGAGCATAAAGATAGGCAGCTTCCTGACTCACGGCCTGCATAAACTCCCCACCTCCCACGAATGTGGCATAGGGAGCATCCCCGGTCTTGTCTGACTTGAGCAATGTCCGCATTAGGTTTACACGATCAGCGATCATGATTAAGATGACCCGCATGTCCTCAGCAAAGGAGAGGAGCAGGTTGCGGAAATTCTCGCTCTCAACCACGGGATTCTTCTTATAAAGCTGACGAATACGATCGAGCCCCTCCAGAATACGGACCACCGATGGCCCATACTGGGCTTCGACATCCGAAACCGAGAGTTTCCCCTCTTCAATTTCGGGTATCAGATGGACAGCCTGGATCGCGTCGCCTTTTAAGCCAATTTCCTCAGTCAGGATCTCAGCCGTCCGGGCAGCCATTTTTTGCTTTTCTTGATATGTAAAAGTGAATTCCTCCACCATATTTTCTATAATTTCGCCACAAAATTAGTAAAAAAAACGAAGACTGCACAGATTTTACGTTTTTTTTCTTACCTTTGCAGCATAATTTACTAAACACCTATGATTATGTTATCAGAAAAAGACTTGAAACAAATCGCTCAGAAGGGTATTACCCAGGAGCAAATCGAGAATCAACTGAATGAGTTTAAAACCGGATTCCCTTTCCTGAAGTTGGAAGCAGCCGCCAGTATCGGACATGGTATCATTGCCCCCGACGCCCAAGCTCGCCAACAATACGAGGAGACTTGGAAACAGTACAAGGCAGCAGGCAAACGTGTGGTAAAGTTCGTGCCCGCTTCTGGTGCCGCCAGCCGCATGTTCAAGAACATGTTCGCTTTTGTCGATGCTGACTACGACGTGCCCACCACCGATTTCGAAAAGAAATACTTTGACAGCATCGAGAAGTTTGCCTTCTATGAGGCCCTCGACGCCATTTGTCAGAAGAACGAGGGCAAAGGCATCAAGGCTCTTATCGCTGAAGGCAAATACAAAGCCGTCGCCGCCAATATGCTGAAAGCTGAAGGATTGAACTATGGTCAGCTGCCCAAGGGTCTGCTTCTCTTCCACAAGTATCCCGAGGGAGCTCGTACCCCAATGGAGGAACATCTCGTAGAGGGTGCACTTTATGCCGCCTCGAATGGTGAGGCACACGTCCACTTTACCGTTTCTCATGAGCACATGGCTCTTTTCAAGGCAAAAGTGGCAGAAAAAGCTGATAGTTTCGCTCAGAAGTATGGCATCAAGTACGATATCACCTTCTCTGAGCAGAAACCCAGCACTGACACCGTTGCTGCCAATCCCGACAACACACCGTTCCGCAATGACGACGGCTCGCTATTGTTCCGTCCAGGTGGACACGGAGCACTCATCGAGAACCTCAATGAGATTGAGGCCGATGTCATCTTTATCAAGAACATCGACAATGTGGTACCCGACCGTCTGAAGCCTGAGACCGTAGAGTGGAAACAGGTTATCGCCGGTGTGCTCGTCACTCTGCAGGAAAAAGCATTCAATTATCTACGTCTTCTTGATGCTGGTGCTACACATGAGCAGCTCGATGAGATTGCAAAGTTTGTCAGCGAATGTCTCTGCACTGATGCTAAGAACAACAAAGTAGATGCCGATTATCTACGCTCTAAATTGAATCGTCCGATGCGTGTTTGTGGCGTAGTGAAAAATGTCGGCGAGCCTGGCGGTGGTCCGTTCCTCACTTATAATCAGGATGGAACCGTCTCACTGCAAATTCTCGAGAGTTCACAGATTGATACTAACAATGAGGCATACATGAAGATGTTCACTCAAGGCACACATTTCAATCCAGTCGACTTAGTTTGCGCTGTTAAGGATTATAAGGGCCAGCCTTTCAATTTGCCAGAGTTTGTCGACAAGACTACAGGTTTCATCTCTTCTAAATCGAAATCAGGTAAAGAACTGAGAGCCTTGGAGTTACCAGGATTATGGAATGGCGCCATGAGCAATTGGTCAACAATCTTCGTAGAAGTTCCCCTAGGCACTTTCAACCCCGTCAAAACGGTCAACGATCTTCTCCGTGACCAACATCAGTAACACAACAAATCCCCGCTCAAATGAGCGGGGATTTATCATATCTATAATATTACATTATAGCATTTATGAATTACTTCAGATAGTCAGCAATAAACTTCTCACGAGGATGCAAGAAATGCTCCTCCCAATATGGACGTAAGCGTCCGGAAGGCCAAGCATGAGTACGGAAAGGAACACATTTTACGGTCTTCTTACCTTTGGCACCATTAAGAGAAGCCCAAACGGCAGAAGGCGGACAGGTCGTATCAATGAGTCCGATCTCACAGAATATTTCCGCCTTGGAATGACGGATGAGAAGAGCGCCATCGAAATAAGGTAGCGTGGCATCAAGCATCTTCTGGTTGATGTCTTTATGACTCTCAATGGGATGCGGCCAACCACCACGACGGCCCACACGCGTTCCTCCCCAATCCTGCATGGCAGGCACATTGAGGACGACTGCTGATACACGCTGGTCTAATCCTGCCGCTGCAACAGCCTGCCCCCCACCCTGACTCTCACCGATGACGAGGATGCGCTTGCCATCCCATTCAGGCTGCTGCGTCATATACTCAATAGCACGCAGGAGACGCAGGTACATACCTCGGAAATAATAGGTCTCGCGATCAGCTGCGTTGAAGTCATAGTAGTGACGTAGCAGACCATCTTCAAGCATCTGATAGTATTCATCCGTCTGACCATTCAACATTCCGTGAGCATTCAGATCAAGGCTTAGGGCACCATTGCCAAGAGCCGCATTGCCCACACACTCGCCTACCTGACAGCGACACCAGTTCCCGCTCACTCCTGCCGCACGACACAAAATCACGATAGGCAACGAACGTTTATCCGCATTCACAGGCTTAGCCATATAGGCTCGTACAGGTGCTGGGCCAAGGCAGTTGATTTCAATGTCTTCACAAACATATTTCCCCTGATATTGTTGTGGCACGTCGAGCATCGTCTTCTTTACTTGCATCGGCAATGCATGCAACTGTGCCTTCTGGTTGTTCCAATAATCCATCAAATCCGCAGGCTCCTCATAACCAGCCTTGAATCCTTCAGGGGCCACCACGAAACCAATGCCTTCAGGTCCACCTTTACCAATTACTTCCAAACTAACGGCACAGGTACTGTCGACAACTGCATCGTAGAGAGTTAACTCACGACTTTGCGGCAATAGACGTTCTTCCCGCTGAACAAGATTATTGCAGTAAATACGAACCGTCAGAGAATCTGACGTCAGCGAATCCATGTGGCACGTGATTAGTGCTCTTTCACCTTTTTCATATACGCCACTCTCTTTATTAAGTGAGAGCAGGAAAGTCTGACCCTGCAAGCAAATGGGCACAAGGGCCAGTATTACAATTTTCAATAATCTTTTCAGCACCACACCGCCAAGATCGAATGTTAAATTCTTAATACCATTCATACTACTATTTATTTTTTTCTGCAAATTTAAGGATATTTGCTGAATATCTGCACATAGAATGGAAAATTTTGAGAATTATTATCATTTTAATTTGTGCAGGTCGGAAATTATTCGTAATTTTGTAGCCCAAATTGTTCAAAACCAAGTAACGATATGAAGAAACTATTCATTTGCGCAACCATCACAATGGTTTTTGCCACAGGGGCAATGGCCGCTGACCAGGTAAAGGCCATCATTCATGCCGACAAGGCAGGAGCGAAGATTAACAAGGAGATTTACGGCCAGTTTTCTGAGCACTTAGGCAGTTGTATCTACGGCGGTCTCTGGGTAGGCGAAAACTCGCAAATACCCAACATCAACGGCTATCGTAAGGACGTGTTCGAGGCCCTGAAGGCCTTGAAGGTGCCCGTGCTGCGCTGGCCGGGCGGCTGCTTTGCCGACGACTACCACTGGATGGACGGTATCGGTCCGAAGGACAAACGTCCTTCGCTGCGTAACAACAACTGGGGTGGCACAATTGAGGACAACTCATTCGGCACGCATGAGTTCCTGAACCTCTGCGAGATGCTCGGCTGCGAACCGTATATCAGCGGTAACGTTGGCTCAGGTACTGTGAAGGAGATGGCACAATGGGTAGAGTATATGACTTCTGACGGTGACACCCCGATGGCTCGTCTACGCAGACAGAACGGTCGCGACAAGGCCTGGCACGTGAAGTACTTCGGTATCGGCAATGAGGCCTGGGGCTGCGGTGGTAACATGACACCAGAATATTACAGCGACGAGTTCCGAAAGTTCAACACATACCTGCGCGATTATACGGGCAACAAGCTCTACCGTATCGGCTCAGGCGCCTCTGACTATGACTACAACTGGACGGAGGTGCTGATGGACAAGATCGGCGACCGCATGCAGGGTGTGAGCCTACATTATTATACATGTTCGGGATGGGAAGGCTCGAAGGGCTCTGCCACGAAGTTCGACAACGACCAATACTACTGGGCATTGGGCAAGTGTCTTGAGATTGAGGAGGTGATCCAGAAGCACAAGGCCATCATGGACAAGAAGGATCCGAAGGGCAAGGTGGGCCTGCTCGTGGATGAATGGGGTACCTGGTGGGACGAGGAGCCTGGCACTATCGCCGGACACCTGTATCAGCAGAATGCCCTGCGCGATGCTTTTGTAGCTTCTTTGAGTTTGAACGTATTCCATAAATATACCGACCGTGTGAAGATGGCAAATATCGCACAGATCGTGAACGTGCTGCAGTCGATGATTCTCACCGATCAGGAAGGAACAGGCCACATGGTGCTGACACCCACATACCACGTGTTTGAGATGTACACCCCGTTCCAGGAGGCTACCTATCTGCCTGTTGACCTTGAGAGTGAGGTGATGGCAGTGAGCAAGGCCTACTTCAAGGAAAAGGCCGACGCGAAGGATGCCGGCTATCGCCCCTGCCCCATGCTCTCAGCCTCAGCAGCTAAGACCACGGACGGCAGCCTTGTGCTGGCCATCACAAACGTGAGCCTCGACAAAGACAAGACCATCGCCTTCCAGATAGATGGATATCAGGCCAAGACCGTCAGCGGCCGTATCCTCACCTCGAAAAACGTGGCCGACTACAACGATTTCAAGAACCCGAATGTGGTAGCTCCAAAGGCCTTCAACGGCGCTCAGCTGAAGAAGAATGAGCTGACCGTAACAATCCCCGCAAAATCGATTATTGTATTAAACATCAAATAATTAACTAATTATGAACGACAACAAAGTAATGAACATGGCAGCGGATAATATCCGTATCCTTGCCGCTTCGATGGTTGAGAAAGCAAAGTCGGGTCATCCCGGCGGTGCTATGGGTGGTGCAGACTTCATCAACACCCTGTACAGTGAGTTCTTAGTATACGATCCAGAGAATCCCGCTTGGGAGGGTCGCGACCGTTTCTTCCTCGATCCTGGTCACATGGCTCCCATGCTCTACAGCCAGCTCTGCCTTATCGGCAAGTATACCCTGGAGGATCTGAAGAACTTGCGCCAGTGGGGATCAGTGACACCTGGTCACCCTGAGCGTGAGATTGAGCGCGGTATCGAGAACACATCTGGTCCTCTAGGTCAAGGTCACACCTTCGCTGTTGGTGCTGCTATTGCTGCCAAGTTCCTGAAGGCTCGTCTTGGCAGCGTGATGAACCAGACCATCTATGCCTACATCTCTGACGGTGGTGTACAAGAGGAAATCTCTCAGGGTGCAGGCCGCATCGCCGGCAACCTCGGACTTGACAACCTGATCATGTTCTACGATGCTAACGATATCCAGCTCTCTACAAAGACCGAGGTAGTGACTACTGAGGACACTGCCAAGAAGTATGAGGCATGGGGGTGGTACGTACAAAAGATCAACGGTAACGACGTTGATCAGATTCGTGAGGCCATCAAGAAGGCTCAAGCCGAGAAAGAACGTCCAAGCCTCATTATCGGCCATTGTGTGATGGGTAAGGGTGCCCGCAAGGCTGACAACAGCTCATATGAGAGCAACTGCGCTACCCACGGTGCACCTCTTGGAGGCGATGCATATATCAACACAATGAAGAACCTGGGTGCTGATCCTGAGAATCCATTCCAGATTTTCCCGGAGGTTAAGGAGATGTATGCCAAGCGTGCTGAGGAACTGAAGAAGATTTGCGCTGAGCGCTATGCCGAGAAAGCTGAATGGGCCAAGGGACATCCTGAGCAGGCCAAGCAGCTGGAGGAGTGGTTCAGCGGCAAGGCTCCGAAGATTGACTGGAGCAAGGTTGAACAAAAGGCCGGTGCCGCAACACGTGGCGCTTCCGCTACCGTCCTGTCTGTTCTCGCCGAGCAGGTTCCAAACATGATCTGCGCATCTGCCGACCTTTCTAACTCAGACAAGACCGATGGTTTCCTGAAGAAGACGCACGACATCGTTCGCGGTGACTTCAGCGGTGCATTCTTCCAGGCTGGCGTAGCTGAGCTGACGATGGCATGCTGCTGTATCGGTATGGCCCTGCACGGTGGTGTGATTCCCGCATGCGGAACCTTCTTCGTATTCTCTGACTACATGAAGCCTGCTGTTCGTATGGCTGCCCTGATGGAACTGCCCGTGAAGTTTATCTGGACACACGATGCCTTCCGTGTCGGTGAGGATGGACCTACTCACGAACCCGTTGAGCAGGAGGCACAGATCCGCCTGATGGAGAAGTTGAAGAACCATCACGGTAAGAACTCCGTATTGGTCGTTCGTCCTGCCGATGCAGAGGAAACCACTGTTTGCTGGCGCATGGCTATGGAGAACGTAGATACGCCTACCGCCCTGATCTTCTCTCGTCAGAACATCGAGATGCTGCCAGAGGGCAATGACTACAATCAGGCCACCAAGGGTGCTTACGTAGTAGCTGGCTCTGATGAAAACTACGACGTAATCCTGCTAGCTTCTGGTTCTGAGGTTTCTACCCTCGAGGCAGGTGCCAAGCTGCTCCGCGAGGATGGCGTGAAGGTGCGCATTGTGAGCGTTCCTTCTGAGGGTCTGTTCCGCAGTCAGAGCAAGGAGTATCAGCAGAGTGTCCTGCCCACTGGCAAAAAGAAGTTTGGACTGACTGCTGGTCTGCCCGTGAACCTCGAAGGCCTGGTGGGTGCTGACGGTTGTGTATGGGGACTGGAGAGCTTCGGTTTCTCTGCTCCTTACAAGGTACTCGACGAGAAACTCGGCTTCACAGGTGAGAACGTTTACAATCAGGTTAAGAAACTACTTGCATAATGGAAGTAAAGACAGTAGGTGTGGCCTGCGATCACGCAGGCTACCCTTTAAAGAAGTTCGTACTCCAGTATCTGGAGGAGAAGGGCTACCCCTATAAGGACTACGGTACGTGGAGCGACGCCTCTGTTGACTACCCCGACTTCGGCCACGCCCTGGCTGAAGGTATCGAAAGCGGCGAGGTATATCCAGGTATCGCCATCTGCGGTTCTGGCGAGGGTATCAGCATCACGCTGAACAAGCACCAGCAGGTGCGCGCCGGACTATGCTGGATTCCTGAGATAGCCCATCTGATTCGCCAGCACAACGATGCTAACGTGCTCGTGATGCCTGGACGATTCATCGACAATAATATGGCTCGTAAGATTATGGACGAGTTCTTTACCGCAACCTTCGAAGGCGGTCGGCATCAGAAGCGAGTGGACAAGATTCCCGTTCAGCCTAAATAAAAAACCTGGCGTTTGCCAGGTTTTTTATTGCACCACAAAGTTCCTTACCCAATCTTTCAGTTCGACAACAGCATCGGCATGTTCCGGATAGTACCTAAGCATGATTGTCACTTGTCGCAACGAATCGGAATCGATGACTTTTCCATAATACTCCCACTTATCATCCTGCCCCTCAAGGATAGTATAGTCGTCGCCCACCTCTAGTAGCTCTGCGCCCATGCCCATCATGCGCTGTCCAGAACTGCGCATCATACCAGCGAGAGAGTCGACCAAAACAGATATAGACACATCATCCATCATGAAGATCTCCTGCATGCCAACTTCGTCAGGCAGGTCCTGGTGAACAAGGTAAGATGGGTAGTTAATGTTAAATCCAAGACGATCGCTATGATACTTCAACAACGTAAACTGTCCCATCTTGATGGACAGACTATCAGCACTCGTCAGTTCACTCACATAGCCATTAGGTTGCGGACGGCTTTTACACCCACACAACATCACAGAGGCAACAATGGCCATCATCAAAAATCTGCTTCGTATCATAAAAAACTCTATTTTCAGCCACAAAGATACAAAAAAGGGGGCAAATAATTATCAAAAATCATAAAATTCAAAAAAAAACAAGGAAATATTTTTGTAATCGGCTGAAAATTAGTAACTTTGCAGTCCAAAATTGAGAAAAATTGGATATACACATTATTAATATATAGTATAATAGAATATGACCAAGGCAGAAATCATCAACAAAATTGCTGAAGAGACAGGCATTGCCAAGAAAGATGTGGCCGCTACCGTAGAGGCCTTTATGGAAGAAATCCGTGTAAGCCTGGCGGATAATAAAGAGAATGTTTACCTGCGGGGATTCGGTACTTTTACCGTCAAGCATCGCGCAGCCAAGACTGCTCGCAATATTTCTAAGAACACGACGCTGGTAATCGATGCTCATGACTTCCCCGCTTTCAAACCCTCTAAGAGCTTCATTGAAAAAATGCTGAGCTAAGAAATTAGAATTTTAACAATAAACATTTAAGTATTATGCCAAACGGAAAAAAGAAGAAGGGCCACAAGATGGCTACTCACAAGCGTAAGAAGAGACTGCGCAAGAATCGTCATAAGAGCAAGTAATCAATGATTACTGCCCTTGACGACAAGACGCAGCAAAAGAAATGAAAGGAGTGTGTCTGCATATCCGAGAAGGATTGCGACACACCCTTTTGAGTTAAAACCCACTATCAAGACAAGAAAAAGACAATGACAAGTGAAGTTATCATTGATGTGCAACCGAAGGACATCTCGATCGCACTGCTCGAAGACAAGACGCTGGTGGAGTACCAGAAAGAGCAGCGGTCGGCATCGTTCTCCGTGGGCAACATCTACGTGGCAAAGGTTAAAAAGCTGATGCCCGGACTGAACGCCTGTTTCGTGGATGTCGGCTCCGAGCGTGTCGCATTCCTGCATTATCTTGACCTGGGCTCTCAATTTAGCTCGTATGAGAAATACCTTAAGCAGGTAGTCAGCGACCGCAAAAAACTTTACCCTATCCAGAAAGCCACTATTCAGCCAACACTACCCAAAGACGGTAGCATTGCTAATACGCTCAAAGTTGGTCAGGAGATTATGGTACAAATTGTGAAGGAACCAATCAATACAAAGGGGCCTCGTCTGACATGCGAGCTCAGTTTCGCTGGACGGTATCTCGTGCTGATTCCTTTCGACAATACCGTATCCGTATCAACGAAAATCAAGAAAGGTGAAGAAAGGAGTCGTCTGAAACAACTCATCCAAAGTATCAAACCCAAAAATTTCGGTGTGATTGTACGTACTGTAGCCGAAGGTAAAAAAGCTGCAGAACTGGATGCTGAGTTGAAAATCCTACTGAAGCGCTGGGAAGACGCTATTACAAAGGTACAGAAAACCGTAGAAAGGCCTGTACTCTGTTTTGAGGAACAAAGCCGCGCCGTAGCCTTGTTGCGCGACTTGTTCAATCCCACCTACGACAGCATTCAAGTGAACGATGAGGTGATTGGCGAACAAATTCGCGACTACCTAGGCTTGATTGCTCCGGAAAAGAAAGAAATTGTGAAGCAATACAACGGCACACTGCCCATTTTTGACAATTTCGGTGTCACCAAGCAGCTTAAATCAGGATTCGGACGAACCGTCAATTACAAACATGGAGCCTATCTGATTATTGAACATACGGAAGCCATGCATGTGGTAGATGTGAATAGCGGTACTCGTGTAAAAAAGGAAAACGGTCAGGAAGCGAACGCCCTGGAGACAAACCTCGGTGCCGCAGACGAGCTGGCACGTCAGTTGAGACTACGCGATATGGGAGGTATCATCGTTGTGGATTTCGTGGACATGAAACTAGCGGAAGACCGCCAGATTCTCTATGAACGCATGTGCAAGAACATGCAAAAGGATCGTGCACGCCACAATATTCTACCCCTGTCGAAGTTTGGACTGATGCAGATTACCCGTCAGCGCGTCCGTCCTGCTATGGACGTGAACGTGGAGGAGACATGTCCAACATGTCACGGCTCAGGAAAGATTAGATCGAGCATCCTGTTTACAGACCAGTTAGAGAGCAAAATTGACACCATGATCAACAAAATTGGCATCAAGAGATTCTATTTGCATGTACATCCCTATGTGGCTGCCTATATCAACAAGGGCGTCTTCAGCCTAAAAATGCAATGGCAGTTAAAGTATGGACTGGGCGTGCATATCATTCCCTCACAGAAACTGGCATTTCTGCAGTATGAGTTCTATGACGCCAAACAGCAGTTCATCGACATGCAAGAAGAGATTGAATCCACATTACAATAGTAATTTCTTTCATCTATGCTGACACTGAAGATTCTGTTCTGGTTCTGCCTGTTTATCGTATTCTACACTTATCTTGGATACGGTATACTGCTTTACCTGATTATCCGTCTGAAAAGGCTGGTAAAAGGAAAGCCGCAGACAATAGCTATGCCAACAGACGACGAGTTGCCAACAATGACACTCATGATCTGCGCCTACAACGAACAGGACATCGTGACAGAAAAGATGCAAAACACCCACGCCCTGGACTATCCAAAGGACAAGTTCAGAGTCATGTGGGTTACAGATGGTACGACGGACAACACAAATGAGTTGCTGAAAGCCTATCCAGAAGTAGACCTAGTGTTCAGTCCTGAGCGTAAAGGAAAAACAGCTGCCCTCAAGCATGGTCTCAGTGAGGTGAAGACTGAAATCGTGGCTTTCACCGATGCCAACACTATGATCAATAGTGGTGCGATGCGCGAGATTGCCAGACTTTTTATGGACAAGACCGTCGGTTGTGTAAGTGGCGAGAAACGTGTAGCTTCACGAAACGGAGAGATGGCCGCAGAAGGAGAAGGTCTCTACTGGCGCTATGAGAGTACGCTGAAGAAATGGGACAGCGAACTCTATTCTACTATGGGCGCTGCTGGCGAATTATACGCTATTCGACCAGAACTCTGTCGCGAAGTACCTGAAAATGCCCTTTTGGACGACTTTATGATGTCGATGCTCATTGTCGACGAGGGACACCGTATTGCTTACGCCCCAGAAGCCTATGCGCTCGAATATGGCTCTGCCAATATAAGGGAGGAATCGAAGCGTAAGCGTCGCATCGCAGCTGGAGGCCTACAGAGTATCTGGTGGTTACGAAAGATGCTCAACCCGCTGCGTCAGCCTTTGGTGGCTTTCCAATACATCAGCCATCGTGTGCTTCGTTGGAGTATTACCCCTATTGCGCTTATCATTCTTGCCATCATAAATATCATACTCGTATGGAAAGGTGCAGGCATTGTCTATACCGTCATGCTAGCACTCCAGGTCGCTTTCTATTTGGCCGCTCTGCTAGGATGGGCACTAAACAAATGCGGACATCGGAACAAACTGCTTTATACAGCGTACTATTTCCTATTTATGAACTTGAACGTGTTTCAAGGGATGGCCTATCTGAAGAGCCACTCCAATAGTGGTGCTTGGGAAAAAGCTAAAAGAAGCTAAAAATTTCCACCTTTTGTTTGTTTGTTTGGAAAATATTAGCTAACTTTGTACTCAAATAGTGTTGAAAAAAGAATGGGACAAGACGAAAAAGACATTCTATTACAGAAACTCGCTGACGCTACCCGAAAATTAAAACTCGTGTCTGAGCAACTAGAGATAGCAAACAGAAAGCTGAAAGAATACGAGGAAAAGACTCTGAAGGCAGAAAAGGCCAGTCAGATGAAGTCCCTTTTTCTTGCCAACATGAGTCATGAAATCCGTACCCCCCTGAATGCTATTGAAGGTTTTACGCGCATCATCGTTGAAACCGACTCTGAAGAAGAACGCATGAAATACTATCAGATTGTAGAAAGTAACAACCAGCGTCTTTCAAGTCTAATCAACGAAATCCTCGATCTCTCCAGAGTTGAATCGGGCGAAATACAATTGAAAAAGGAGATGACCGATATTAACCGCTTGTGTGAGAATATCAAACAGTTGTTTAAATTCCGTTGCCCAGAGTCACTGAAACTGGAGTTCGACAAACCGATGATGACCGTGACGATGAACACTGATGCTAATCGCCTGATACAGGTTCTCTCAAATCTTATCAGCAATGCCCTTAAGCATACCACGATAGGCAGCGTCACTTATGGTTTTCGCGTCATTAACGATATGAAAGAGATAGAATTCTTTGTGAAAGATACTGGTACTGGTATTGAGCCAGAATTCATCGAGAACATCTTCAACACCTATGCCTCAAAAGATGCAGAACAGCAGAAAGGTTATGGTCTCGGCTTGGCACTCTGTAAGATTATCGTTGAGAAGATGGGAGGAACCATCCACGTAGAATCTTCTGTTAATATTGGCTCTACATTTACCTTCGTAGTTCCCTTCGAGGGTACTGTTGGCGGAATCGATAAAGAGCATACTGCCATGACAACCAATATGCGTACCATTCGTGTGAGTGCCCGTCCTGACGCTATGAATCAGAAGACGATTCTCGTGGCTGAGGATGAAGACAGCAACTATGAACTGGTGAAGATTGTTCTTCAGAAGCAATTCCGTCTTTTACGAGCCCACAATGGTATTGAGGCAGTCAACTTGAATGAGGAAGAAAGACCAGACCTGATTCTAATGGACATCCGCATGCCTGAGATGAACGGTCTCGACGCCACACGCATTATCAAGGAAATTAATCACAATACTCCCGTCAT
>Ga0247610_10004059_pt1 | contig 15776 bp, 7 predicted proteins | sample 174DNAGHGhighgp2_FD_193483 | JGI IMG/M metagenome (GOLD analysis project Ga0247610, IMG submission 193483) | Sheep rumen microbial communities from Palmerston North, Manawatu-Wanganui, New Zealand - 1742 DNA GHGhigh gp2 | ecosystem: Host-associated > Mammals > Digestive system > Stomach > Rumen ... | reverse complement strand
TACAACCGTTCGAACTACGAGCGCCTCACCCTCCGCGGCAATTTCGGAGCCAATATCTTCGACCACTCCCAGGAGCGCAACTTTCTCAACAACCTGAAGCTCACCGCCAATGTCTCCTACGCCCGTATCAAGAGCAAGGGCGTGGATGTCAACTCCCAATGGGGTTCGCCCCTTGGTTCGGCCTTGGCGCTGTCGCCCATCCTCACGGTCTATGACCCCAACCCCGAGGCACAGTTGGAAATGTACAAGAACAACATCGACTACACCCCCATCTACGACTCGCAAGGTCGCCTGTTCATGGTGCCCGGCACGGAATACAACGAGATGGTGAACCCCATCGCCTCTCTCTCCCTTCCCGGTTCCCAGGGATGGAGCCACAAATTCGTGGCCAACTTCTCCGCCGAACTCCAATTGTGGGACAATCTAAAGTTCCGTTCCTCCTACGGCGCCGACCTCTCCTTCTGGGGCAACGACGGCTACACCAAGTTGTTCTACCTCTCAGGCAACAACAAGGCCACCCGCACCAGTGTCAATTCCAACAGCGACCGTGGCACCGTATGGCAGATAGAGAACGTGCTGAGTTATGACAAGGTCATCGGCAAGCACTCCTTCGCAATCATCCTCGGCCAAAGTGCCAAGCAGAGCAGAGGCTACTTTCTAGGCGGCACCGCCTCCAACATGATGGACCCCAACGGTTCAAAACCCTATATCAACTACACCTATGGCGTGGGCACCCCCGTCACCATCGACACCCATGAGTTGATCTACACCGACGAGAACGGCAAGACACAGACGGTGAACGTCTATGACGGCTACACCACCAACATCAGCATCTATGGCGGCAAGAACCCCTACGCCACCATCTCCTCCCTCTTCGCCCGTCTCAGTTACAACTACGATGAGCGTTACATGTTCCAAGCCACCGTGCGTCGTGACGGTTCGAGCCGTTTCGGTTCCAACAACCACTACGCCACCTTCCCCTCCTTCTCCTTGGGATGGAACATCACCAACGAGCCTTTCATGAAAGACCGCCTGTCATGGCTCAACTCCTTGAAGGCCCGCCTGTCATGGGGCAAGAACGGAAATGAGAACATCGGCAACTTCCGCTACACCGTGATGACAGTCAGTGGTAACAACTACATCTTCGGCAGCAACACCAACACCACCGGCGTAAAGGCCAGCGGCCTGCCCAACCCCGACCTGAAATGGGAAGAGAGCGAGCAGTTGGACTTCGGTCTTGACTTCGGTTTCTTGAGGAACGCCCTCACGTTCACCGTCGACTACTACAAGAAGACCACCAAAGGCATGCTGATGGAGATGAACATTCCTTCATATGTGGGCGAGTCGAAGCCCATCGGCAACGTAGGCGAGATGGAGAACTCCGGTGTGGAAATGGAAGCCATCTACAAGTTCCATATCAACGACTTCAACTTCCGCATCGGCGGCAATCTCACCTATTTGAAAAACAAGTTGATAGAATACGGCAACGAGACCGGTTGGGCCAACTACGACTCCTTCCAAGGCGCAGGCACCATCTCCCGTGCCCAGAACGGCAAGCCCTTCCCCTACTTCTATGGTTACAAGACCGACGGCGTCTTCCAAAACCAGAATGAAATCGACGCCTATCAGAATGCCTCCGGTGAGAAGATACAGCCCAATGCCGTGGCAGGTGACGTCAGGTTCGTCGATATCAACGGCGACGGCAAGATCACCGACGACGACCGCACCGACATCGGCAACGGCATGCCCGACTGGACCTTCGGCCTCAACCTCAGTGCCGGTTGGAAAGGCTTCGACTTCAGCATGATGCTCCAAGGCACGATGGGCAACGACATCTTCGATGCCACCCGCCGCACCGACATCTCCACCGTCAATCTTCCCTCGTGGATGCTCGCCCGCTGGACCGGCGAAGGCACGAGCAACAAGATACCGAGATTCGCCCTTGGCGACAGCCAGAACTGGCAGTCGAGCGACCTCTATGTCTATGACGGCAGCTACATGCGCCTGAAGAACATACAGTTGGGCTACACGCTCCCCGCGAGCATCACCAAGCATCTCCTCCTCTCCTCGCTTCGTTTCTATGTGTCAGGAGAGAACCTGCTCACCTTCACAAAGTATCATGGATTCGACCCGGAAATCTCTTCCACGACGACCTCACTCGGTGTCGACTACGGTGTATATCCGCAGGCCCGTGTCTGGACTGTCGGCGTCAATATCGCATTCTAACATATAAAGGACTACCATTATGAAAAAATACAATTATATTCCCGTAGCCCTGCTTGCTGCAGCCCTAACCCTGACCACCAGCTGCAAGGACAGCTTCCTCGAAGTGGAGTCGCCCACGCAGGACTTCATCGACACCTATTTCACCAACGACGAGCACGTGCAAGAAGCCCTCGTCGCCGCTTACGACCCATTGGAGTGGCCCGACTGGGGCGACGGATCACACGCCCAGTACAACCCGGTGAACATTATGAGCGACATCATGGCCGACCAAATCTGGGTTGGCGGTGCCGACAAAACCGACAACCAGTTCTGGCACTTGATGATGAACTACGAAGCCCTTCCCACCAACTGCATGATATGGTTGTGGGATGCCGCCTACAGTGGTGTGAAGCGCAGCAACGACGTCCTCACCTACATCGGTTGGGCCGGAGAGAAAATCACCCCGCAAAACGCCGCCTCCTACGAAGCCCAGGCACGCGTGCTCAGGGTGTTCTACTATACCTGGCTTTGGAAGTTCTGGGGCAACATCCCCTATTACGAGACCAACCTGAACTCCCCCTACCTGGCCGAGCAAATCACCGCCGACGAGGTCTACAACCGCATCATCGCCGACCTGGAGGGAGCCATCGGTCTCAACGCACTGCCCATGAAGTCATCGTCAGAGAATTATGGTCGTGTGACCAAGGCCATGGCCTATATGCTCTATGCAGAAATCGTGATGTACCAGAAAGACAGCGGCCGTTACGCCAAGGCTTTGCAATACATGGAGGAAATCATCAGTAGCGGCAACTACGCCCTTCTCGACGACTACGCCGGCATCTTCAAGGAAAGTGGCGAATGGAGCGTTGAGTCGATATGGGAAATCAACTACAAGGACGACGGCGCCTACCGCTCATGGGGTTCTCCTCTGAACGCCGGTGGCACAGTGCTTCCACGCCTCATCAGTCCCAATGGATGGGCCGACGGCACCGACGGCCATGACAACGGTTGGGGATTCGCCCCTGTCCGCCAATCCACATACGACATGTATGCCGATGGCGACACCCGCCGCGACGCCACCTGCTGGAACGCAGCAGCCGTAGGCAGTTACAAGCCCCGCTACCAGGACACCGGCCTCTTCCTTGAGAAGTATGTCGCCCACACCGGCGACAACAAGGACCAGATAGCCGATGGCGACCTGAACTGGAACAACAACCTCCGCATCTACCGTTTCTCCGAGGTTCTGCTCAACGCAGCCGAACTGTTGCTGAAAACCGGAGGCGACGCTTCCAAGGCCGCCGACTACCTGAATCGCGTGCACCATCGCGCCGGCCTGACCGACAACGTTGCCGCCACCGAGGACAACATCCTGCAGGAGCGTGCTTTGGAGTTCGTTGGCGAAGGCAAGCGCTACTGGGACCTCATCCGCACCGGCAAGGCATCCACCGTGCTCGTTCCCGACGCATTCGGCTATCGCACCAACAGCTGGTCTGAGAGCAAGAAGTATCTGCCCATCCCGCAGAACGAGATTGACGCAGCCCAGGGTACATTAACTCAAAACAACTATTAATCCGACGATGATCATGAAGAATATAGCAAAACATATCGGTTGCATCCTGATGGCAGGCCTGGCTCTCGCCGCCTGCTCGCCCGACGACTATGCAGGCCTCGACCCCAACGGCATTCCCAACGCCTCCGATGCAGACATCACCATGGAGCTGGACCAGGAAATCAACCAGGTGACCTTGAAGCTCAACAACACCGCCCAATATCCCGTGTGGATAGTCGACGGAAAGACCTATTCCACACGCAACCCGTTCAAGAAAATCTATGCCAACTCCGGCGACTACTCCGTGGAATACCGTGTGGGCAACCGCAACGGCATCAGCGACGGGAAAGGCGTGAAGACCTTCCATTTCAACAACTCCATCGTCGACTTCTCTGGCTACATCACCCGCATGGCAGGTGCAGAGGAAGGCGGCAAGCAATGGTATATCGCCAGCGCCGAAGCCGGGCACATGGGTTGCGGACCCTCGGGCACCGACGGCACAGAATGGTGGTCGGCCGCACCCAACGACAAGGCCAACTTCGGTGTGTATGACGACGTGGTGACCTTCATGCCCAACGGCACCTATGTCTATGACCCAGGCGAGGGCGGCACGATGTATGTAAACAAGGAAGCCAAATCGTTTGCCGAGACCAACAACGGCACGGCAGCCGAAGACGTGATGGTGAACGTGGACAAGCAACAGTCCTCCTATGAATTCACCGTCCAAGGCGACGACGTTTATCTCGTCCTCCCCGCCCACACCCGCTTCCCCTACATCTCCAACGACGACCAATGGAACACCCCGAAGTTCAAGATTGTTGACCTGAAACCCAAGCATATGGAGTTGGTCTACGACAACGGCAGCATCGCCTGGCACTTCATCCTCGTCACCGAGAAGAGCGCCGGCACAGAGGAGTTCAAGGGCTTCAAGTATGACAGCGATTGCAACATGTTCCGCACGGCACATTACACCAACACCTTCTGGTACGCCCCCGGATGGAACCAGATTGCCGACCCCGTGCAGACCGTCAACGGCAGCGCCTTCACCCTCACCCTCCCCGAGGCAACCACCGACAAGTGGCAATGCCAGTACTTCTTCCACACCGACATGACCACCAACTCCTCCACCAACTATGACTTCTCCTGCGTGCTCAACTCCAGCAAGGACCACAACAACGTCACGGTGAAGATTTGCGAGGAGACCGACGACGGACTGTTCTATTTCGACGAAGTCATCCAATTGAAAGCCTACGAGGACTATGTCTTCTACAAGAGCGACATGCCAGGCAAGGACATCAACAGCGTGAAGATTGTCTTCGACTTCGGCGGCAACCAGGCAGGCACCGAGATGACCGTGCGCGACATCGTGCTCAAGGAGCATGGCTGCGACGATGGCACCTCCCTGCCCACGGAGAAGGAGTTCAACGGCTACAATTACGACAACGCCTGCAACATGTTCCGTACGACACATTATACGAACACCTATTGGTATGCCCCCGGATGGAACCAGATAGCCGACCCCGTGCAGACCGTCAAGGGCAGCGCCTTCACCCTTGCCCTCCCCGAGGCAACCACCGACAAGTGGCAGTGCCAGTACTTCTTCCACACCGACATGACCACCAACTCTTCCACCAACTACGACTTCTCATGCGTGTTCAACTCCACCAAGGACCACAACAACGTCACAGTGAAGATTTGCGAGGAGACCGACGACGGCCTGCTCTACTTCGACGAAGTCATACAGTTGAAAGCCTACGAGGACTATGTCTTCTACAAGAGCGACATGCCAGGCAAGGACATCAACAGCGTGAAACTTGTCTTCGACTTCGGTGGCAACCAAGCAGGAACAGAAATCACTGTTCGCGACATCGTGCTCAAGGAGCATGGATGTGACGATGGTGCTGGACAACCCGGTGCCACTCCCGGCGGCGGAGGCGACAACGTGATGGACTGGGATTACAACTCAGCCAACAACTTATGGAAGAGCGTTGATGCATCCGACTGCGAGATGTTCTATTACTACGCACCAGGATGGAACCAGTTGCCCAACCCCACGCTCAGCCACAAAGGCGACAGCTACACCCTCAAGCTCACTGAAGCCACCACCGACCAATGGCAAGCCCAGATGGCCTTCCGCACCAACCTCTCCGCCAATGCAGGTGAGAACTACACCTTCTGCTGCCTGATGACCCCCAATGTCGATTTGAACGGCGTGACTGTGAAGCTGACCCAGACGGGTGATGACAACAACTTCTTCTTTGCCGAGCGTGTCAACCTCGCCGCCTACGAAGACAACGTCATCAAGTTCAAGGCCAAGGCCTGTCCTGCCGACATGCCACAGATCAGCCTGTTCTTCGACTTCGGTGGCAACCCTGCCAACACAGAGGTGACCATCAGTAAGATTTATCTCGAAAAGAATTAGAGTTATGAACAAAACGATGCTATACAGTGTCATTTTAGCTTGTCTCATCACTGTCGCCGGCTGCGGCGGCGGTGATGACGACAACAACTCCAAGGCAGCAGGCGAGATCACCTGCTCGCCCACAGAACTGACGTTTATCGCTGCCGGCGGCGAACTCCCTGTCAACGTGAAGTCAAGCGGCGAATGGTCGGCCTATGCCAGCGACAGCTGGTTGACCGTCACCCCTCAAAGTTCGATGGACAAGGTGGGCGTCCTCAAGGTGAAGGCCGAAGCCAACAACACCTACGACGAGCGCTTGGGCACTGTGACGGTGAAGACCGGCAATGTCCGCCAGGTCGTCAGCGTCAAGCAACCCGGCATCCCCCGTCCATCCGTCGACCCGACGATACAGGTCCCCGATGGTTACGAACTAGACTGGAACGACGAATTCAACGGCACCTCTCTTGGCATCGACTGGGTCCATGAAGTGAAGAATGCCGGATGGGTGAACAACGAAAAGCAGAACTATGTCAACGGCAACGGCGTCACCGCCGTAAGCGATGGCACGTTGAAGATTACGTGCAAGAAGGAAGACGGCAAAATCTATTCCGGCCGCATCTATGGCAAGAAGCGAACGGGATGGAAATATGGCTGGGTGGAAGCACGTATCAAGTTGCCCAAAGGCAAGGGCACCTGGCCCGCTTTCTGGATGATGCCCGTCAACGAGAGTGACGGCTGGCCCACCTGCGGCGAAATAGACATCATGGAAGAGGTGGGCTACCATCCCAACTACACCTCCTCTTCCATCCACTGCAACAGCTACAACCACATGAAAGGCACCCAGAAGACCGCCGAGCGGTATACCGCCGGTGCAGAAGGCGAGTTCCACGTCTATGCCTTGGAATGGACGGAGAACTACATCCAGACCTATGTCGATGGCAATCCACTGCTCCACTTCGACAACGACGGCAATGGAAACAAGAACACGTGGCCTTTCAACAAGGAATTCTATGTCATCCTCAACCTCGCTTGGGGAGGCGACTGGGGCGGTGCACAAGGCGTGGATGAAAGCGCCCTGCCCGTAACCATGGAAGTAGATTACGTACGTGTATTCCACAAGAAATGAAAAAGAAAGCAACAATCATCATCGTGACGATGCTTGCCTTGAGCCTGCACGCCCAGGCTCAAGACAGGCGCGTCTATCTCGACGAGTCAGCCGACATCGAGACAAGGGTTGAGGACGCCTTGCGACGCATGACGCTCGACGAGAAGATTGCCATCATCCATGCGCAGTCCAAATTCTCGTCACCTGGCGTGAAACGCCTCGGCTTCCCCGACCTGTGGACCGACGACGGCCCCCATGGCGTGCGTCCCGACGTGTTGTGGGACGAATGGGAACAGGCCGGCCAGACCAACGACTCTTGCGTGGCCTTCCCCGCCCTCACCTGCCTCGCTGCCACATGGAACCCCACCCTCTCCCGCGCCTATGGCGAGAGCCTTGGTGAAGAGGCACTCTACCGCAACAAGAATGTGATGCTCGGACCCGGCGTGAACATCTTCCGCACCCCGTTGAACGGTCGCAATTTCGAGTATATGGGCGAAGACCCATGGCTTGCCTCCCGCATGGTAGTGCCCTACATCCAAGGGCTACAGTCGAAGGGTGTGGCAGCCTGCGTCAAGCACTATGCGCTCAATAACGATGAAGAATACCGCCACCAGGTGAACGTCATCGTCAGCGACCGCGCCCTGCGTGAAATCTACCTGCCGGCCTTCAAGGCAGCAGTCACCGAAGGAAAGGCATGGGCCATCATGGGTGCCTACAATCTGTACAAGAACCAGCACAACTGCCACAACGAGACCTTGCTCAACAAGATTCTGAAACAGGAGTGGGGTTTCGACGGCGTGGTGGTCAGCGACTGGGGTGGTGCACACAACACACTCGAAGCGGTGAAAAACGGTCTGGACTTGGAGTTTGGCACCTGGACCGACGGTTTGGCACAAGGCACCCACAACGCCTACGACAACTACTACCTTGCCCACCCCTACCGCCAACTCATCCTACAAGGAAAGGTCGGCACGAAGGAGTTGGACGACAAGGTTCGCCGCGTGCTGCGCTTGATGTTCCGTACCAATATGAACCGCCAGCGGCCATATGGTTCATTATGCTCGGAAGACCATTATGCCGTTGCCAGGAAAGTGGGTCAGGAAGGCATAGTGCTGTTGAAGAACGACCGCGACGTACTCCCCATACGCCAAGGCGCCCGCGTGCTCGTGGTGGGTGAGAACGCCATCAAGATGATGACGGTCGGCGGCGGTTCCTCCTCATTGAAAGCCCAACACGAGATTTCCCCGTTGCAAGGGCTGCGAGAGCGCCTGGGAGCTTCCGTGGACTACGCTCGCGGCTATGTGGGCGACATTTCGGGAGCTTACAACGGCGTGACCACCGGTCAGGACCTGAGCGAGCAGAGGAGCCCTCAAGAACTCACCGCCGAGGCCGTGGAGAAGGCACGCAATGCCGACTATGTCGTCGTCTTCGGCGGTTTGAACAAGAGTGACTTCCAAGACTGCGAAGGACACGACCGCAAGGAATACGTCCTGCCCTATGGCCAGGACGCCCTCGTCGAGGCCCTTGCCTCTGTCAACAAGAACATCATCTTCGTAGGCATCTCGGGCAATCCCTTCTCCATGCCATGGCTCAATCGCGTTCCTGCAGTGATACAAGGGTGGTTCCTGGGTTCCGAGGCCGGTCTGGCACTAGCCGACATTCTCACTGGAGAAGCCTGTCCAAGCGGCAAGCTGCCTTTCACCTGGCTGGCGAAACTCGATGATTGTGGCGCCCACGCCACAGGGTCTTATCCCGGAACCTGGCGAGCCAACCACGATATCATCGACGAGGAATACAAGGAAGACATTTTTGTGGGCTACCGTTGGGCCGACAGTCGAAAGGTGAAACCACTCTTCCCCTTCGGCCACGGCTTGTCATACACCACCTTCAGCATCGGCAACGTGACGGCAGACAAACGCGAAATGACCGTCAACGACTCCCTCACCCTCAACGTCTCCGTGGCCAACACGGGCAAAGTGGCAGGTGCCACCACGGTGCAGCTCTACATCTCAGACAAGAAATGTTCCTTGCCACGTCCTGAGAAGGAGTTGAAAGCATTCCAAAAGGTATTCCTCCAACCCGGCGAGCAGCGTAATGTAAAGCTCACCATCGACCGCGATGCCCTGAGTTTCTATGATGACCGCAGCCAGCAATGGACGGCCGAACCCGGTGACTTCGAAGCCTTGGTGGGTTTCTCTGCCGGCGACATCAAATCGAAAGTAAAGTTCAAGTTGAAATAAATTTAGGTTTTTTAAGTGCATAGGACAACAAGTCCCAATTCACCGAGGGCGACAGTGGTCGCCCTCGTTTTTGTTGGTACCAACGAACATGCTTGGAGGATCTGCCACAAGGACTATCCGTGAAGGATGGAGCAAGTGTGAATCTTGGTTTCCTTGTCGTAGTTGATGCCGACGAGAAGCAGGTTGTCGACATGTTGCGCCACTTTTGCCGGATATTGCTTGCGCAGTATCTGGTCGATGGCGGAGTCGTCATCACGGTTGTATTTCAACTCCAGGACGATGGCCGGAGAGTCGACATTCTTGCGCGGGATGAGCACGAGGTCGGCAAAGCCTTTTCCCGAAGCCATTTCCCGGTGAATGACATAGTCTTTGCGAGCATAGAAGTAGGCTATGGAGAGCACGCACGCCAAGGAATTCTCGTTGTTGTAAGAGAGGATGCTCGTATGCTCGTCGTGGGCGGCATCCACCCCCCTCGCCACCGCCTCGCAGTCGCCGTCGAGAGTGGCCTGAAGCAAATCCTCCGACTGCTGCAGGCTCTTGATGACATTCGTCCAATTGGTATTCTCCACGGCATTCTCCATCTCACCCGCCACCTCGTAGTTGGGGATGAAGCACACCTCCTTGTGCCAGTCGTAACCGAGGTAGCCCAAATGGATGAGTACGGTGAGCACGTCATCACGGCTCCTTATGACCGACATGTCATTCTGGAACTTGGTGGTTTTCACCTTCACCCTTCCCCCTGCCAGCATGCGGATAATGTCATCCTTCAACCCCTCGAAATTCATCTGGATGTAATTGGCCACGGCATCGAAGGCACCCGTCGAAGCCCAGTAACTCTTGCAACGATGGCGCGTGACGGCCTGCATCGCCGAGTTGGGGTTGAACATCGAGAGTTCATCACCAATCTGATAACCATCGTACCATTTTGTCAATTCGTCAAAATCAGCATCATATTTCTCTGCCAAAGCCTTCACTTCCTCTTTGGTGAAACCGAAGAATTGGCTCATATTGCCTGGTTCCACCATGGAGTATTCGATGAAGTTGTTCAGCGCTGACTCCGTCTTATACTTCTTCACGGGGAGGATGCCGGTCATATATACACCAGCAAAAACGTTCATTGTATTACCTCCTTTAAACATCCGACGCAACCAATTGACATAATTGTCCATAGCCGACATTCCAGGTTTGAACTCCCGGCAGATGGCATCCCACTCGTCGATGATGAATATAAACTTTTCGCCTGTCGCTGCAGCGATGCGAATGAGACATTCCATCAAGTCGCCTTCTTCCCTCACTTTTACATCAGGATAGGAATCAAGGACATCGGCTTTCAACTCTGCGTCAATCATTCTCACGATGTCATCATTATGGCAGCGTGTCACAAAGTCGGACATATCCAGATTGATCACGGGGTAATTATTCAAATGCTTCTCGAACGATGGGTGGGAGGCAATCTCCAGGTCTTCAAACAATGAGCGAGAGTCGACAGAATGGTCGTAATAGGCACAAAGCATCTTCGCCGCCATCGACTTGCCAAAGCGTCGGCAACGAGTGACACAACTAAAACACTGCTCTGTAAAAAGTGTCTTGTTGATGATGGCTATCAGTCCCGATTTATCGACATATTCACTATTGCGTGCCCTTCGGAACCCCTCATTACCTACATTGATGTATATACCCATGGTCTTTCGAGTTTCAAAATCGATAGCAAAGATAATTGATTTTCACCAAACATCAAAAGAAATTCATAAAATTAATGAGCGGCGCCTTAACAATAAAAACAAAAAAAAGATTTTTTTGTTTTTATTGTCTTCGGCTTGCACTACTCTGCCCTTCGGGCGAAGATAGGCGGCACCTCGGAAAGAAAACAAAAACTTCGTCTTTTGTTTTGCTTTTCACTCGCCTTGCACTACTCTGCCCTTCGGGCGAAGATAGGCGGCGCCTCGGAAAAGAAAACAAAAACTTCGTCTTTTGTTTTGCTTTTCACTCGCCTTGCACTACTCTGCCCTTCGGGCGAAGATAGGCGGCGCCTCGGAAAAGAAAACAAAAACTTCGTCTTTTGTTTTGCTTTTCACTCGGCTTGCACTATCTTTGTACCCATATTGCAACTACCATATGTAAAAAACATGCGTACGCTCCTCATATTTCTCTGTCTTGTATTGTCCGTTCCGGGTTTTTCTCAAGAAAAAGAGTTGTCCCGACTATTGGAAGAAATCGATGCAGCCATCACACAATCGCCCGATTATGTTGGCAAGCGTGAGGCACGAATCACCGAAGCCCGGAGCGCATATGCCTCCGCACGGCAGACTGCTGCAAAATATGAATCAGCCCTGCTGCTTTATGAACTCTACCGACCCTTTGTCAGCGACTCCGCCATTTTCTTTTTACGTGAAGGCATACGCCTTGCCGACGAGATGGGTGACCGCTCCGAGGGAGTACGTTGCCGTTCGATGATGGCTTTGCGCTGTTCCAACATCGGCATGTATGACGAGGCACTCCTCACACTTGACAGCATCAACATCGAGGGACTGAGCAAGGAGGCACTCGGTGAATACTACCGAGCGAGGAACAACGTCTATAACGAACTGGCCTACTACACCCGCTTGGACAACATGCGCGACCATTATTACCAGCAGGCCGGTCATTATGAGCAACTCATGTTTGAAACGCTCCCACCCGACGACCCAGACTGTTTCGCCCATCGTGAGTTGGCCCTGAATGGCAAAGGCGACTTGGATGCGGCGTTAAAAGTGAACGACGACTGGATGAAGACGGTGGAGCCGGGGAGTCATCCCTATGCCCTCGTCACCCTTTACCGCTATCTCGACAACAAAGCGAAAGGCGACTCATTGGAGATGATGAAATGGCTCTGTGAGTCGGTGCTTGCCGACGTGCGCAACGGCGTGATGGACCAAGGGTCGATGTGGGAGTTAGCCAACCAATTGATGCTCCAAGGCGACATCGACCGTGCCTACCGCTACATCAGTTACACAAGCGACTGCGCCGGGCGATATGGCTCTCGCCAACGCCAATGGCAGATTTCCCCCCTGCTCAACGAAATTGCGAAGAACTACAAGGCGAAGAGCGAGCGCACCACACACCAACTGTGGATCATGCTGTGTGCCATCAGCGTTCTCGGTGTGTTGCTTCTCGGCCTACTCTTCTTCCTCCACAGAAGAAACCGCCAGTTGGGTGTGGCACGTAACGCCCTCCACGAAACGAATGCGAAGTTGGCAGCGCTCAACGATGAGTTGACCTCCGCCAATGTCCAACTGTCATCCACCAACGAGCAATTGGCCGTGGTGAACTCCCAATTGAATGACGCCAACAAAGTGAAAGACGAGTATATCGGCCGTTTTCTCGCCCTCTGTGCGCAATATGTGGACAAGCTCGACAGTTACCGCAAGATGGTGAACAAGAAAATCAAGAAGAACGAGTTGGCCGACGTGTTGCAGATGTCCAAGTCATCCGAGCAAAAGGACCGCGACGTGGAAGAGCTGAACCATAGTTTCGACTCCGCTTTCCTCCACCTGTTCCCCAACTTCGTCGATGACTTCAACGCCCTGCTCACTCCCGAAGTGCAAATCCACCCGAAGGACAAGGACCGCCTGACCACCGACCTCCGCATCTTTGCCCTCATCCGCCTCGGCATCGACGACTCTTCGAAAATCGCCGAATTCCTACACTATTCCGTCAACACGATATACAATTACCGCGCCCGCATCAAGAACGGCTCCGTCGGCAATAGGGAGGAGTTTGAGCGCAGGGTGAAGGAAATTGGGATGCCGAAATGAGCAGAGGAGTTTTTTAAGGAGTTAAAGAGGAGTATTTTAAGGAGTTAAAGAGGAGTTTTTTTAAGGAGTTAAAGAGAAGTTAAAGAGGAGTTAAAGAGGAGTTAAAGGGACATATGTCTGCTAATTGCGGGAGTTAAAGGGGAGTACGGCGGCTAAGTTATAATGGAATAATGAGGACTGCCATATTGGAATAATATATGAAAGTTTTTTACACGAATTATTGTAAAACATCCATCAATTGATTATAAATGAATATAGCAAAGATAATAGCAATAGTAACCACAACGGTGTTGATGGCAAAGACAGCATCGGCACAAGAGAACTTACAGCGGTCCGCTGTAAGCTCGAAAGGAGAAAAGACATTTACGACAATCAAGGAGAATCCGATAACGAGTGTGAAAGACCAGCATCGCAGCGGCACATGTTGGGCCTATGGCACATTGGGGTATTTCGAGAGCGAGATACTGCGACAGACGGGGAAGACCTACAACCTTTGCGAGATGTTCGTAGTGAACAAAGACTATATGGACTGCGCCACCCATTATGTACGCATGCATGGCTACAGCCAAATATCAGAGGGAGGTTCATGTGATGATGTCTTGGAGGTGATGCGCACCCACGGCATCTGTCCTGAGTACGCCATGCCGGCCCCAGGTTCCCTGGTGGGCGATTCGCTTGCCAATTTCAAGGTGTTCTTCCCCGAATTGGAACGCAGGGTAAGCAGCATCGTGCAGAAAGATGCCAAAGAACCTATACCCCATTGGCAAGACAGCATCCAAGCTGTCATTGAACGATACATTGGCCGCTGCCCCGACTCTTTCACCTATGAGGGAAAGACCTACACGCCGAAATCATTTGCTGAAAGTTTAGGATTAAACTTTGACGACTACGTGAGCCTGACAAGCTACACTCACCATCCCTTCAATAAATGGTTCATCATCGAAGCACCTTACAAATGGCGATTGAAACCCAGTTACAACATACCCATCGAACAGTTGATGAAAGTTCTTGACCAGGCAATCGACGCAGGTTACACTGTGGCATGGGGTGGCGACGTGACAGGCGGCTTCACCAGCACGGGAATTGCCACGCTCCCCGATGGCGTCCAGCCCTCACAACAAATGCGTCAGGAGCAATGGGACGACTGGCGATTCACTTACGACCATGTGATGGTCATTTACGGCAAGGCTATCGACGAACAAGGGAAACCTTTTTATATGGTGAAGAACTCATGGGGCAAATACGGGAAGTACAATGGCACCTGGTACATGTCACGCGACTACATGGCATTGAACACCACCTATCTGTTTCTCAATCGAAAAGCCCTCCCAAAGGATTTGAGCAAGGCCGTCAAAGACTCAGGGTTTTAGTGTTTTTATTTAGGAGTTAAAGGGGAGTTAAAGGGGAGTTAAAGAGGAGTTAAAGGGAGTTTTTTAGGAGTTAAAGAGGAGTTAAAGGGGAGTTAAAGAGGAGTTAAAGGGACATATGCCTGCTTATTGCGGGAGTCGAAGGGGAGTTATTTTTTAAGGAGTTAGAAAGGAGTTAAAGAGGAGTTAAAGAGGAGTTAAAGGGACATATGTCTGCTTGTTGCGGGAGTCGAAGGGGAGTTCTTTTAAGGTGTTGAAGGGGAGTTAAAGAGGAGTTAAAGAGGAGTTAAAGGGACATATGTCTGCTTATTGCTGGAGTTGAAGAGGAGTTATTTTTTAAGGAGTTAAAGAGGAGTTAAAAAGGAGTTAAAGGGACATATGTCTGCTTGTTGCGGGAGTCAAAGGGGAGTTTTTTAAGGAGATAAAGAGGAATTTTTAAAGGAGTTGAAGGAAAGTTGAAGGATTACAATCAATATTGTTTGGATTGTAAAGAAATAAAACATAACTTTGCAAGAAATTGAGAGCCAAGATGGAGAATTACACACTCTCACCTATAAGTATCAATCATTTATTTCAGCAAACCCATCATCCTTAAAGATATGAAACAAACATTATTGGCTTTGGTTGTCGCACTGTTGCTGCCGACCGCCACGTGGGCGAAAAAGCCCAAGAAAATCACTAAAAGCAAAGACGAATTCATCAACGAGTTGATGTCGCGCATGACCCTCGAGGAGAAAATCGGCCAACTCAACCTGCTCGATGCCGGACAGTTGAACACCGGCGTCGGTCAGAAAGGCGTGGAAGACCAGTCCATTCTCAATGGCGAGGTAGGTGGTTTTCTCAGTCTGATGGGCGTGGACCGCATTCGCGAGGTGCAGCAATATGCTTTGGAACGTTCCCGCCTGGGCATCCCTTTGCTGTTCGGCCTCGATGTCATCCATGGCTACCACACCATTTTCCCCATTCCCCTTGCCATGTCGTGCACCTGGGATATGGAAATGGTGGAGTTGGCCGCCCGTACTGCCGCCATTGAAGCGACGGCCGACGGCATCCCATGGGTCTATAGTCCCATGGTCGACATCTGCCGCGACGCCCGATGGGGCCGCATTGCAGAG
>Ga0247610_10004058_pt1 | contig 15776 bp, 15 predicted proteins | sample 174DNAGHGhighgp2_FD_193483 | JGI IMG/M metagenome (GOLD analysis project Ga0247610, IMG submission 193483) | Sheep rumen microbial communities from Palmerston North, Manawatu-Wanganui, New Zealand - 1742 DNA GHGhigh gp2 | ecosystem: Host-associated > Mammals > Digestive system > Stomach > Rumen... | reverse complement strand
TAGAAAGAAAGTTATTCCTTAAGGTTTCAGCAACTAAAACCAAAATCACAAGACCTACAAATAGTAATTTCTTAGGATTTACTTTTTGGAAGAATAATGATAAATGGAAATGCAAACCGGGAAATGACCGTAAAGCAAAACTTTACGAAAAGATAAAATTAGTGCTTAAAAGAAAACACGCTGTATCAAGACCACTAGCATCTACTTTTACTAAACTCAATCAAATAATTCGAGGATGGATAAATTATTTTCGCATAGGAAGTATGAAACTATTCATAAACGAATTTGGTCAATGGTTAAGGCATAAAGTAAGGGTAATAATTGTTAAACAATGGAAGAAACCTAGAACAATATATAGAAATCTTCAAATGATAAACAAAGCCTATAAATGTGGTTTTACTGATGAAGAAATACATATGGCAGCAAACACTCGTCTAGGTTGGTATAGACGATGTGGTATGAAAACAATTGGTTATATTTTAAATACTGATTTACTTTCAATACCAAATAAAAAGAGGAATAGACCGGGATTGGTCAATCCTCTTTCATACTATCTTAAGTAGTTTGTGAAGAATATAAATGTAGCGCCGTATACGAGACCCGTACGTACGGTGCAATGGGAGGGGCAAAGGATTATTTCCTTTCCTCTACCCTATTGAATAAAATATCATATTCCGATATAATTATTTTGCTAGGAGGTATGTTTATGGCAATATATGATTCAAAGAATTCTAAAAATAGAGAAGCTGTAATAGATATGCTTAAAGAGCTTACCTCAAGATTTTCAAATATTAGAGATAATTTATGTGAGCCATATGGATTATCATCACTTCAGGCAGTAATTATTATGGATATATATCATAATCCAGAAAATACAAGAGTAACTGATATTTGTAAAAGATTAAAAAAGACAACAAATACAATTTCTCCATTAATCAATAGATTAATAGAAAAGGATTTTTTAGTTAAGATTCAAAATAAGGCAGATAATAGAGTATATGATGTTAAATTAACTAAAAAAACAAAGGAAATAGCTAGTGAAATAAATTTAGATGTATCAGATTATACATATCCAATGTTTGATTCTCTAACAGATTTAGAATTTGATAATATATATACAAGTCTATTAAAACTATTGGAGGTTACTAAGCAATGAAGTATTTAATTGTCTCAGATATTCATGGAGCGAAGGATTCCTGTGAATTTATCTATAATGAATTTAAAAACGAAAAATATGACCAAATTTTGTGCTTAGGAGATATTTTATATCATGGTCCTAGAAATGATTTACCAAATGATTATAATCCAAAGGGATGTATTGAAATCCTTAATAAATTAAAGGATGATATTATCGCAGTTAAGGGTAATTGCGAGGCTGAGGTAGATCAGATGGTATTAAGCTTTAAAATCAATGATTCATATGATTTTAATTTTAATGATTTATCTATCCATTTGGAGCATGGCCATCATTTGGATTTATATAGTGGTAAGCCAAATATTATTATGAGTGGCCATACTCATATTCCAGTATTAGAAAAGAAGGATAATATAATTTATTTAAATCCAGGTTCTATTACTATCCCTAAGGGTGGCTTCCCAAGAAGCTACGCGATTATGGATGAAAAGAAAATTACTATTCTAAATTTAAAAAATGAAGTGCTTTTTGAGCTAAATATTTAAAAATATGCAATTTTTTTGCATATTTTTTTAATTTTTTTTAATAAGCTGCCTCTTATTTATATATAGGGGGAAAATATATGTATAAGAAAAAGGAATATTTAATAATTTTATTAATCATTGGATTAACTGTATTTTTAGGATTTTTACCAATGATTATTTCATCTAATGAATCTAAAGAGGATGAAATAGTAGAAAAGGAGGATGAAAGGAAGGATATATTAAAAATAACAATTAAAGGAGAATTAAATGTAGATTATGTTAATTTAGAAATACCATATGGTTTTTCATATGGATATATAATTTCTAAATTAAAGCCCTATTTAAATCAATACAGCATAGTCGAAAAGGAATTAACAAAAAGGTATTATGATGATACGACAATAATTATTAAATCTAGCGATATTGATAATGAAATTGAAGAGGAAATAATAGATGTAAATTATATTAATATCAATTTAGATTCAAAGGATATGCTTACAAAGTTATATGGAATAGGATCTAAAAGAGCTGATGCGATAATAGAATATAGAGAAAATAAAAAAATTGAAAGCTTTCAGGAGCTGAAGGAATTAATAGGGGTTTCAGATGAGGTTATTAGCACAATTAAGGAAAAAGCCATTTTGTAATGAAATTCATTTTATATTAATTGCGATTATAATCCTGCTTATATCCTTAAAATATTATTGGTTCTTTATAATATTAGGATTATATTTTATCTATTTATTTAAAAATAAGCATATTTTAATACCTACCCTAGTAGTTATTTTAATTGTTGTATTTAGAATATCTATAATCGAAATAAATAAGAGTTTATTTAAATTAAAGGAAAACCAGGAAATATATATTGTAGATATCAAAAATGAAAATTCATATTATGCCTATTTAGGCACTAATAAGCTTTTAATATATGATTATAACCATGATTTTGTACCTGGAGATAGAGCGATTGTTTCATTAAAAGTAATCGAAAATAAAAAATCATATTTAAATGATTTTGATAATGAATATTATTTATTAGGTAAGGGTGTAACATATCAGGCAAAGGTAATAAATAAGGAATTTAAAAGGCATGGATTTTCAATCTATGCCCCTAAATTCTATTATTCTAATTATTTGAAGAAAGAGCTAAGCACAGAATCATATAATTATGTTAGTGCGATAGCCTTTGGTGATAATAATTTAGAGGGAGAAATAAAGGATTCCTATTCAATATTAGGTATATCTCATATTTTAGCTATATCAGGATTACATATCCTTTTAATATATAAATTTATATCATTTTTATTATTGAAATTATTTAAATATTATGATGATAAAATTCCAATCATTTTAATTGGAATTTATATATCATTTATTGGATTTCCTGTTTCAGCATTAAGAGCATTTTTATTTTTGATATTGAATAAATTAAATAGAAGAGGAAATGTATCATATACTAAATTAGATATATTATCTATTTCAGCATTATTGATGATATTTTTTAGACCCTATTCAGCCTATAATACAGGATTTATATTGAGCTTTATTGTTTCATTTATATTCATATATAAAAATGAGATAATAAAGAATTCTAAATCTAAATTAATATATCAATATAAATTATATTTCTTAATTTTTCTTGCGACATTTCCTTTTGTTATAAATATATCAAATAGAATATCTATTATATCTATTTTATTATCTCCTATTCTATCTATAATAATTCCTGTTTTTTTACTTCCTTTATCCTATTTAGATTTTTTCTTACCTATATTAGATTACGGATTAAAATATATTTTTATAGGAATAAATATATATGTAATTAATTTAAAAAATATATTGCTGGTGATAAATATTCAATCATTTAATATTTATATGATAATCATCTATTATTTTATATTTTTAATTTTGATTTATACATTGGTAAAAGGCAAGCTTAAAATAATATCAATATCCTTTTTATTATCATATATTTTGGGTGTTTTATATATTAAATATGTAATACCTTATTCAAATATAACATTCATAGATTCTGGTCAAGGAGATTCAGCATTGATTGAATTAAATAATAATAGAGGAGTAATGGTAATAGATGCCTACAATTCATTTAATTATTTGAAATCTAAAGGAATTAATAAAATTGATTATTTAGTATTAACCCATTCAGATAATGATCATATAGGTGATTATAAAAAAATAATTAGCTTCTTTGATGTTAAATATTTATTATATCCAATTTATGATACTAAATTTGAGAAATTACTAGCTGATTTAGATACTAAATCTATTGGTATTAATGATAAATATGAAATTAATAGTGATTTTAATATTAAAATATTAGCACCTATTAATCCTTATGATGATCCCAATTCTAATAGTATTGTTCTAAAATTAAATATTAATAACACTAGCATATTATTTACTGGTGATATGACAGAAAATGAAGAGAAGGATTGTATTTTAAAATATGATAATGAATTAGATTCTGATATTTTAAAGGTAGCTCATCATGGTTCTAATACATCATCAACAAATGAATTTTTAAAACTTGTTAGCCCTGATATTTCTATTATATCTGTAGGAGAGGATAATAATTATGGGCTACCAGATAAGGAAATTGTTCAAAGACTAAAGGATATATCTAGGGTTTATATGACAAAGGACCTTGGCAATATAGATTTAAAAATATTTAAAAATGAATATAAATTATCTTCTTATAGAAAAATATGATATTATTAATTTAGAGGATTTTTTTATGAATATTTTAGTAACTAACGATGATGGATATGAAGCATATGGAATTAAATTATTAATTGAAAAGCTAAAAAGATTTGGAAATATTACTGTCATTGCCCCAAACGGCAATAGAAGTACTATTTCTCATGCTATGAATATTCATACGCCTGTAACATTTGAAAAAATAGATAATTATTTTGATGTCCCATTATATGTAACATCAGGAACTCCAAGCGATTGTGTAAGATTAGGATTAAAATTTCTAAATGAGAAATTTGATATTGTTTTTTCTGGTATTAATTCAGGATTAAATCTAGGAACTGATGTTCATTATAGTGGTACTTGTGCAGGAGCGAGAGAGGCGGTTATTAATGGAGTTCCTGGTGTAGCTATTTCAACCGGAAGAGAATTCTTTATTGTAGCTGAAAAGGAAATGGATATTTTGCTTGATAAAATATTTAATGAAAGGCTTTATTCTAAGGATTATTTTTTAAATATTAATTTTCCGAAGAAGACATTTGATAAATCTAAGGATTTTGTTATAGCTAAAAGTGGTACTAAAATATTTATTACTAAATTTAAAATGGAAAATGGTTTAGTAATTGAGGATTCACATGAATTAATAAAGGATAATAATCCGGATACTGATGTATATTTACATGATTTAGGATATACAACTATAGTTCCTATAACTATTGATTCAACTGATTATGTAAGCTATAAAAAGCTAAAAGGACAACGTTAATCGTTGTCCTTAATCATTTTATTGTATTCCTCAATTTCTAAAAACTTTTCCTTTTTTGTTTTTGGAACTGGATCATATCCTCCCTTAGAAAAGGGATTACATCTTAATAGCCTCCATATTGTTAGAAATGTAGCCTTAAAGAAATTGAATTTTTCATAAGCCTCTAAAGCATAATTAGAGCAGGTAGGATAATATTTACATTTTGGTCCTGTGTTTGCAGATATTCCTTTTTGATATAATCTAATTAGCTTTTTTGCTAATCTATTTTTCATGATATATTCTATCCCAAACTCTATTTAATACATCAGTACCCATTGTTTCTTTAATAATAGCATAAGCAAATTCTAGTGAATAGGCAACTGATTTAGCTGTAATTAGCTTACCATCGACTGTTACACCCTGATCTGTATAGGTACCCTTAAAATCATTATTCATAGAAGTGAAACATGTATATTTTTTATTTTCTAATAATCCTAATCTTCCGAATAATGTAGGAGCGGCACAAATACCACATAGGTATTTATTTTTCTTATAGAAGTCCTTTATTATTTCATGTACCATGCTAGATTGGTATAGGAATTTATAATGAGCACCACCTGGAATAATTAGGCAATCATAATCATCTATATTTAAATTATCAATTAATGCAATATTTGCTAGAGTAAAGCCATATGAGCCCGTAACCTCTGTTTTATTAGAGGCTACTGTTAAATCGGCACCTGCTCTTCTTAATAGAGCAAATGGAGCCATTGCCTCCTCGTCCTCAAAGCCATCAAATATTAACGCTAAATATTTCATATTTAATCACATCCTTGAGTTTATTATAAAATAAAAAGTAATTAAAATAAATAATTCTTTTAATTTCATTGATTGTATAAATAACATTTATAAATTTTATATTTATAAGAGTGAAAAAATATTGTATAATTAAAATGATTTTTAGGGGTGTTTCTTATGAACATTAATCACGAAAAAAACCAAATAATGGTATATGGAAAAGCAATTAAATATGATGCATTCATCAAGAAATTATCTGATTTATCTGGTGAACAGATTTATGGATTTTTTAATAGCCGTGGAATTATGCTTCCTCGTATGATGAATTGCTTTGCTTTAACTTCTGTATTAAATAATAAAATTAAATTTTTACATTCTAATTCCTTAACAAAGGATTATTTTGTTAGACTTCAGCATTATAAAAGCTTTACTGAAACTCAATTAGAGAATCTATTTTTAGCTTTGAATTGTACAAGCGAGGATTTTGCACAATATAGATTTAATTTAATGAAGCTAATTGTTGATAATTATGAAGCATTAGATATAAATGATGGTGAAATAACTTATCTTAAAAATTTAAAAAAGGCAAAGATTAAGGGCTTTGAGGAATATGTAGGATATGTAAGTGCCGCATGCCTTGAACAGCCAGGTACATTTGATGGTGCATTAATTGAGGATTTAAAAAAAGATTTAATGTTTACTGCGACTAATCAGGAAATAATTTTGATTGGTGAAAAATATGGTATTACTATTCCTGAAAGATTACAAAAGGATGAATATGTTGGCTTTATTAAATATTATCTAAATAAGGAAGGTAAGCTTACAGAAGAGGCTGATCAGGTTTTAGATGATATGTCTATTAATGGATTATCTATTTACGCTAAGCGTGAGGGTATTCCTATGCAGCCATCTATGAGTAAGGATGATTTAGTTACTTATTTATTCTATGTCCTAGAGCAATGTGAAATTCCTTTTTCAACATGTGATTCAATTACATATGATGAAAATTTATATAAGCCTTTAGATTTTAGTATTGATTTAAGTGCTATTACTCCATTTGGTAATGGTGATGCTAAAAAGATTATTCATTATGAGGGTGAAGAGGCTGATCAAGAGGAATTTGAAAAAATGCTTGATTTAATTAATAACCCTGTAGTTGTTGAGGAAGAGGTAATAGAGGAGCCAGTGGAGGAATTACCAAAGATTGAAATTGAGCGTCCTTTAAAGCCTGGTGAGTCTAAAGCACAATTAGAAGAGGCTAAGGTAGAAGAAGTAAAGGTTGAGCCTAAGGCAGTAGAGGAAAAGAAGCCTGAGGTTATTGTTAAAAAGGAAAGAGAGATTCCTTTGGCTGAAAAGCTTAAAATTGATATTAATTCTGTTTTAGAAAATGAAAATTATGCATTAAAAGAAAAAAAGATTTTTAAGGGTAGTAGAAGTAAAAATACAACAGTTTGTATTTTTGCTGGAATTATAGTAGTTTTAGCATTAGTTGCCTTAGGAATTGCTATTTATAAATAGGAGATTTTATTATGTCAAAAAAAGCACCTGGTGCGAAATATACACCTATGATGGAACAATATTTAGAGATTAAAAAGGACTATAAGGAAACTATAGTCTTTTTCCGTTTAGGAGATTTCTATGAAATGTTTTTTGAGGATGCTTACACTGCATCTCGTGAGCTTGAATTAGCTTTAACAGGAAAGGATGCAGGAGCAGAGGAGAGGGTTCCTATGTGTGGAATTCCTTATCATGCCGCAAATGAATATATTGAAAAGCTTGTATCTAGAGGATATAAGATTGCGATTGTTGAGCAAATTGAGGATCCTAAGGAGGCAGTAGGTATTGTTAAGCGTGGTGTAATTAAAATTATTACTCCTGGTACTATTGAATCTGGTATTAGAGATAAGGATAATAGTTTTATTGCCTCAATTGATTATTTTAAGAGAGAATATATTTTATGCTACGCCGATATTACAACTGGTGAGGGATATGTTACATCATTTAAATCTATTGATATTTTATTAAATGAAATTTTAGGATTACATATTAAAGAGATTATTGTTAATTCATCATTTAATAATAAAAAGCTAGATGAATTTATTAAGACAAATTCAATTGCTTTTTCTATTTGTGATAATTTAGAAATAGAAGATGATTTATCCTATATTTATTCTGATATCGAGGATAATTATAAAAATGCTTGTAAGACATTAATTAATTATTATATTTCTACTCAATATCAAAAGCCTGTATTCTTTAAGAAATTTAAATCATATGTTAAGGAATCATATTTACATTTAGATGCTTTTACGAAGAAGAATCTAGAGCTAACAGAAACTATTAGATTAGGAAATAGAAATGGTTCTTTACTATGGCTAATTGATAAATGTAATACAGCTATGGGATCTAGAATGATTCATAAGTGGCTAGATAAGCCTTTATCTAGTAAGGAAGAAATTAATGAAAGATTAGATTTTGTTGAGTGCTTAAATTCTAATTTTGTGGCTAAGGAAGAAATCAAAAATATTTTTAAGGATGTTTATGATTTAGAAAGAATCATTGGTAGAGTTTCTTCAGGCTCTGCAAATGCTAAGGATTTAGTATGGCTTAGAAGAAGCTTGAAAAATATTCCAGAGCTAAAGAGAATTTTAGCTAATATGGATATTAATGGAGCTAAGGATTTAAATGATAAAATAGATGCTCATACTGATTTATATAATTTGCTAGATGTAGCTATAGTTGATAATCCTCCATTTTCTGTTAAGGATGGAGATATTATAAAGGATGGCTTTGATAAGGATTTAGATGAAATTAGATCTATTGCAAGAAATGGCAAAGAATGGATTTTAAATTATGAGGCCTCTGAAAGAGAAAGAACAGGTATTAAGAATTTAAAGGTTGGCTATAATAAGGTAACTGGATATTTTATTGAAGTGTCAAAGGGTCAAATTGAAAATATACCTGCTGATTCTGGATATATTAGAAGATCTACATTAGTTAATGCTGAAAGATTTATATCTCCTGTATTAAAGGATTATGAAACTAAGGTTCTATCTGCCTCTGATAAGGTTATTTCATTAGAATATGAAATATTTGTTTCTATCAGAAAAAAGGTAGCTGAATATATTAAGAGCCTTCAGAATTTAGCTGATTCTATTTCAATTATTGATTGCTATTCTGCACTTTCTGATGTGGCTATTAAATATAATTATGTAAGACCAAGATTTAATGATAAAAGAGAAATTAATATTGTAGATGGTAGACATCCTGTGTTAGAGGCATTAATTGGGGATGAATATATTGTTAATGACGTTGTTATTAATAAATACAATATGATGCTTATAACTGGTCCTAATATGAGTGGTAAATCTACATATATGAAGATGCTAGCATCTATTATTATTTTGGCTCAAATAGGTTCATTTGTACCAGCAAAAGTTGCAGATTTAATGGTATTTGATTCGATTTTTACAAGAATTGGGGCCTCAGATGATTTAGTATCTGGCCAATCAACATTCATGGTTGAAATGAGTGAGGCTAATTATGCTATTACAAATGCAACTAAGAATTCATTAGTATTATTTGATGAAATAGGTAGAGGTACTGCAACATTTGATGGTATGGCATTAGCACAGGCTATATTAGAATATTTACATGAAAAGGTTGGATGTGTTACTTTATTTTCAACACATTATCATGAATTAACTCAATTAGATTCTAAATTAAATAGATTAAAGAATGTCCATGTTGAGGCAAAGGAGACATCTAATGGTGTTGCCTTCCTTCATAAGGTTATTGATGGTCCAACAGATAAATCATATGGTATTAATGTAGCTGAGCTTGCAGGGCTTCCTAAATCATTAACTGAAAGAAGTAAAAAGATTTTGGAGCATTTAGAGGAACAAAGCCAATTAAAAGGTAATATTACCTTAGATTTATTTAATTTTGAGGAATATGATGAAAAGCCTGAGGTTAAAGAGGATTCTATTGCTTTAAGGATTAAGCAAAGATTAGATGAAATTGATATTGATAAATTAACACCAAAGGAAGCTATTAATTTAATATATGAGCTAAAGGAGATTGAATAATATGGGTAAGATATTAAGAATGTCTCCTGAGCTTGCTAATAAAATAGCGGCTGGTGAGGTTGTTGAGCGTCCATCTAGTGTTGTTAAGGAGCTAGTTGAAAACTCTATTGATGCGAATAGTAAATCAATAAAGATTCAATTAAAAAATGGCGGTCTTGAATTTATTAGAATAACTGATGATGGCGATGGTATGGATAAAGATGATGTTGAAATGGCATTTATCCCTCATGCAACATCAAAAATTAAAACAGAATATGATTTATTTAGAATCATGACATTAGGCTTTAGAGGTGAGGCTATCGCTTCAATAGCAGCTGTTTCTGAAATGGAAATTATATCATCAGAGGATGGTATAGAAGGCTACAGATGCTTATATAAGGGTGGTATTAGAAAGGAAGCTTCGATAACACCATCTAATAAAGGCACTCAAATTACTGTTAAGAATTTATTTATAAATACTCCTGCAAGACTAAAATATATGAAAAGCGAAAAGAGTGAGCTATCATCTATTTTATTCTTTGTAGAAAGAATTGCGATGGCACATCCTGATATTAGATTTACTGTATTTAATGATGATAAGCTACAGTTTCAAACTAGTGGCTCTAATAAAATTGTTAATTTAATTGGTGAGGTTTATGGGCTTGAGGCTGCAAAGGGTGTTATTGAGACGTCATATGTATCTGATGGATATAAGGCCCATTTAGTTTTATTAAAACCTCAATTTTATAGATCTAATAAATTAGAAATAACATTAGTAATTAATGGTAGATTTGTTAAAAACTATGCTATTACAAATACTACAGTAGATGCATATGATACATTCCTTCCTATTGGGAAGAATCCTATTACGATTTTATATTTTGATATAGACCCATTATTAGTAGATTGTAATTGTCATCCTAATAAGCTTGAAATTAAATTAGCTAATGAGGCTGAGATATGCTCTCTTTTAAAGAAAAAGATTCAGGAATCCTTAAAAGAGGAAACATTAATTCCAACTAGAGAAATAAAAAAGCAAAAGGGATATGAAAAAACTAATATTTTTGACTCATTAGCAAATGAAAATAAAAATGATAATTACATATTAAAAGAGGATATAAGATATAATCAGGAGATTAAAAATGATTATGATAATAATAAATCTATTTTTAATTTAGATATTAAAAAGGATGAATATATTGAAGAAAAGAAAGAGGCTAATAATCCTTCTAATATTAAAATAGAGGAAAGAATAGAGCCAATTATAAAAAAAGAGGAAAAGAAGGAAGAAAGAAAAAAGCTTCCTTATATGGAATATGTTGGTCAAGCCTTTGGTACTTATTTAATATTTCAAAATAGTGATGGATTATATTTGATGGATCAGCACGCAGCTGCTGAAAGAATTAATTTTGAATATTATTATGACCTATTAGGAAATGATAATCAGCCTACAACTGATTTATTAATTCCTATTACATTATCTTTATCTAAAAAGGAAGCCTTATATGTTGAGGAGCATTTAGACCAATTTTTAGAAATAGGATTTAACTTAGAGCAAATAGGAGATACTGATTTTGCAATAAGAGGAGTACCTCTTTGGGCTAAATTTGATAATTTTGATTCAATAGCATATGATGTTATTGCCAAAATGATTGAGAATAATAAGGTAAATGTTGCTTATTTTAGAGAATCAATTTCTAAAATGGTTGCTTGTAAGGCATCTATTAAGGCTAATCATGCCTTATCTAGAGTTGAAATTGATTCTTTAATTGAAAGATTAAATAAATGTAGGAATCCATTTACATGCCCTCATGGTAGACCTACAATTATTAATTTAAGCTGTGAAGAATTAGAAAGAATGTTTGAAAGGATTCAATCAAAATAATGAAAAAGGTAATTGCTATATTAGGCCCTACAGCTGTAGGAAAAACTAAAATTTCAATAATGGTTGCCAAGCATTATGGTTTAGATATCATTAGTGGTGATTCTGTGGCTGTCTATAAGGGTCTTGATATAGGAAGTGCTAAGCCTACAAAAGAGGAAATGGATGGAGTTATCCATCATTTGATTGATATCAGAGAGCCTAATGAGGAATATAGTACAGCAGATTTTCAAAGAGAGTCTAGAAAAATAATTGATAATAATGAATTATCTATTATTGCAGGTGGTACTGGATTATATATTAAAAGTGCTATATTTAATTATGAATTTAGTGCTAAGGGTAGAGATTCATCATTTCAAGATAAATATAAAGATTTATCTAATTTGGAATTATATGATTTATTACTAAAGAAGGATCCTAATATTGATACTACTAAGCTTCATCCTAATAATAGAAAAAGAGTATTAAGAGCTTTAGAGGTTTTTGAGGATAAAGGTGTTTCTATTCATAGCTTTAATCATAAGGATGAAGCAATTTATGATTATTTTATAGTTTATTTATCATTAGATAGAGATAAATTATATGAAAGAATAAATAAAAGAGTAGAACAAATGTTTAATGATGGATTAGAGGCTGAGGTAAAAGGATTATATGATAAGGGAATTATGCCTCACGCTATAGGCTATCAGGAATTTATACCTTATTTTTTAGGAGAAAAAAGCCTTGATGAGGTTAAGGATTTGATTAAGTTAAATACTAGACATTTAGCTAAAAGACAGGAAACATGGTTTAAAAACCAAATGAAGTCACATTTTTATATTGTGAATCTAGATAATATAGATGAGACTTTCAATAATATAATAAAAGATATAGATGAATGGAGATTAAAATGAGACTTTATTTAATTGGTATGATGGGTTCAGGTAAATCTACCCTAGGAAAAAGATTGGCTAATGAATTAGGATATAAATTTATTGATATGGATTTATATATAGAAGAAACATCACTTAAAACTATTGAAGAGATTTTCCATGATTATGGTGAGGCATGGTTTAGAGCATATGAAAAGAATACCTTAAAGGATTTCCAAAAGATGGATAATGTTGTTATCGCAACAGGTGGTGGCGTAATAAAGGATAAGTCTAATAAGGAATTAATGGATGGAAAGTGTATTTATTTAAGAGTACCTTCAGATATTTTACAAAAGAGATGTGATGAATCTTCTATTGTAAGACCTCTATTAAAGACTAAATCTATTGAAGAAATCTTTAATGAAAGAAAAGATTTGTATGATTATTTTAAGGATATTGAGGTATTAAACATCGATATCGAAGAGGCTTTAGCTAATTTATTAAAGGAGCTTAAATAATATGAATATATTAGTAATCAATGGTCCTAATTTAAATATGCTAGGTAAAAGACCTAAGGAGCATTATGGCTCTTTAACATTAGATGAGATTAATAAGCTAATGGAGGAAAATAAGGCTTCTGACATGAATCTTGAATTTTTCCAATCTAATAGCGAGGGTGATATTGTGACTAAGATTCAAGAGGCTGTATTAGGAAGTGCTGATGCGATTATTATAAATCCAGGCGCTTATACTCATACATCTGTTGCTATCCATGACGCGCTTGAGATGTTTAATGGAGAAAAAATAGAGGTTCATTTATCTAATGTTGATGATAGAGAAGACTTTAGAAGAATAAATTTTGTTAGAAGTGTTTGCACAAAGACTTTTTCAGGTAAAAAAGAGGGAAGCTATCTAGAAGCTTTAGATTATTTGAAAAAGTAAATTAAATTTGATATAATATCTTACATAATTAGTAAAAAGGTGGAATTTATGGTTTCAAGTAATGATTTTAAAAATGGAATGACAATTTTATATGAAGGAAATTTATATAAAATTATGGAATTTATGCATGTTAAACCTGGCAAGGGCGCAGCCTTTGTTAGAACAAAGCTTAGAAATTTAAGAAGTGGAGCTATTGTTGATATTACCTTCCAAAATGCTGAAAGGGTAACATTAGCTGATATTGTTAAATTTAAGAGCCAATATTTATATGATACAGGTGATGCTTTATGCTTTATGGATATGGAAACATATGAGCAAACTGAAATACCATATAATTTAGTTAGTGAAGAGCGTAAATTTTTAAGAGAAAACCAAGTTATTGAAATTGAAAAATATAATGATGAAATAATTGGTATAATCCTACCTGATAAGGTTACACTTCAAGTTGTTGAATGTGAGCCTGCGATTAAGGGTGATACAAAATCAGGTGGAGCTATGAAGGATGCTAAATTAGAAACTGGCTTAGTTGTTAAGGTGCCTTTATTTATTGAAAATGGTGAGGAAATTATTATTTCAACAATTGATGGCAAATATTCAAGTAGAGCCTAAATAATAGGAGTGTAGAGAATTGGAAGTACAATCGATCATACCTCTTTCGATAGGGGCAACTGGTGGAATTTTAATAGCAGTAATGGTAATGCTTGTAATCTTTTCGGCGTTTTTCTCTATGAGTGAAACTGCCTTTTCGTCAACTACAGATGCGAAATTAAGATTATTAATAGAAGAAAGAAAAAGTGGAGCTAAGAAGGCTTTACAGCTAGCTAACAGCTTTGATAAGACATTAATAACATTATTAATTGGTAATAATATTGTTAATGTTGCCTTATCAACTATTTCTGTATTGTTCTTTGCTTATTTAATAGAAAATGAAACTGTAGTTTCAGTTGTATCAACAGCTGTTATTACAATTACTATTTTAATTTTTGGTGAAATATTACCTAAGGTAATAGCTAAGCAGCACGCTGAGGCTATAGCAACTAAGGTAGCTTGGCCAGTTTATATTGTTATGCTAATATTAACACCATTAGTATATTTCTTCTTAGGTATTCAAAAATGCTTAACAAGAAAAGAAAGTGAAGCAGAAACTATTGATGAGGATGAGCTTGGTGTTTTAATTAATCAAATGGAGGATCAAGGCGAAATCGAGCATGATGAGGCAGAAACTATTAGAAACGTATTTGATTTAAATGACCGTTCAGTTTCTGATATTATGATTCCAAGAATTCAAATGGATGCAATCAACTATGAATCAACATTAGAAGAGGTTAAATCATTTATGATTGATAATCCATATTCTAGAATTCCTGTTTATAAAACTGATAAGGACCATATTATTGGTATTTTATATGAAAGAGACTTTTTTCCAGCATTAATAAAAAATCCTAAAATGAGCTGGAGAAAGGTTATTAAACCTGCCAAATTTGTGGCTGGTTCAATGAAGGTTGATGCCTTAATTGAGGAGCTACAAAGGGCTAAAACTCATATTGCGATTGTATCAGGTGAATACGGAGATGTATTAGGTCTTGTTACATTAGAAGATGCAATAGAGGAAATTGTAGGCGAAATCTATGATGAGCATGATATTCCAGGAGACAATGATTTAATTTTCCTAGAGGAAGAGGATGGAACTTATATTGTTGATGGTGAATGGTTCGTCGATGATTTATTTGATAAGCTTGGGATAGGAGATACTCCAGATGATGTTCCATCTAAGCTATCAGGCTGGATGTTTGCTAAATGTGAAAGTATTCCTGAGCCTGGATTTACATTTGATTATGTAGCTATTTATACTAAGCAAAATGAAGAAGAGGAATACGAGGATTTTGCTAAAGTAATTACATTTACAATTGATAAGGTTAAAAATAGAAGAATTGAGACTGTAAAGGTTGTAATTAGAGATGCGACTGAAGAGGAAATTGAGCAGCATCAAAAGAGAATGGAAGAAGAAAAATAATGTTTTTTGGCCATTTGATTTCATATATAGAAATCCGATGGTTTTTTATTATTTTGTCATTTATTATAAATATAATTTATGAAAATAATGTAAAAATAAAATC
>Ga0247610_10004057_pt1 | contig 15778 bp, 10 predicted proteins | sample 174DNAGHGhighgp2_FD_193483 | JGI IMG/M metagenome (GOLD analysis project Ga0247610, IMG submission 193483) | Sheep rumen microbial communities from Palmerston North, Manawatu-Wanganui, New Zealand - 1742 DNA GHGhigh gp2 | ecosystem: Host-associated > Mammals > Digestive system > Stomach > Rumen... | reverse complement strand
CGCGAACACGAAGTCGACAAATTCTATTACGCGCTCGTCAAAGGCAACCTCAAAAAAGACAAGGGAACCATAAACGAAACGCTCACCCGCACCGACGCCGCCAAGGGTAGCAAAATGAAAGTCGGCGAAACCGGCAAGGATGCCCAGCAGGCAATCACCCACTACCGTGTCAAGCAGCATTACGAAGGCTACGACCTGGTAAAAATCAAGCTTGAAACAGGCCGCATGCACCAGATCCGCGCTCACTTCGCAAGCATCGGTCACCCGCTCCTCGGCGACACCCGCTACGGCGATTTTGCGCTCAACCGCGAAGTCAAAAAACAGCTCGGACTGCACAGGCTCTTCTTACACAGCTGTCGTCTAGAATTTGTATGGCACGGCGACAAAATCGTACTCGATTGCCCGCTTCCCAAGGAACTGCAAAGCGTCGTGGACCAGCTAAAGCCTATTCGCCACGAGCACCGATAAAAGCCTCTATTTTTTCTTTACTTTGTCATGCCCGCGCAAGCGGGCATTTTCATTTAAATTATTTATTTCCCTGCTCGACCTGCTTGATATCCTTTTGCGAAGCTCTGGTCAGGGAATAAGTGTCAAAGGCGGCTTCTCGCGGGAGCTGCAACTCGATGGATGTAATTTTCTCCATCTTTGCCTCCCCCTTTTCAAGGGAAAGGTCAAAGACATGTCCGCCAAAACGTTTGTCTTCGGAAACAAAGTGGAAATGCCACCCAGCCGCATTGATTCCATCCATATAATCGGGATAGTACAGACAAACTAGCGAGCCCGCGATATTATCAAATTCAAATGACTTCTGCCTTTCGAACAGGAGCTCCTTCAACTCAATATGATGCGCCTTGAACCCGCTTTCGGAGCGGGCATTTACCTTCTTGAAAAATCCGTCTATCCGCACCATATGCATACTGTTGAGACCGAAGTGTTCCTCGATTTTCACATTCAGCAATGCCTTGAGACCATCAATATTCTCGACTGCATCGACCGCAAACGATTCCTGATTCTTTAAGAATACGACCGATGCAAATGGAACACCTAAATCAGCGGGAGTCTCGCTTACGGAGCCATCATCAGCAGCGCGGTAGCAATGACCATCCACGACAATCATCTCGCCGTCGCAGTTTTCAAAAGTTCCAAGCCCCGTATCCCCGTTCTGCAGCAAATCACGAACTTTGACAACCGTTCGCGTGTAACCGAGCGCAAGTGCACTCAGGGTAGATACCTGGTACATTTTTTCGCTAGATGCATTTTCATTCATCACAAAATCTCCTTCTTTCTTGTTCAATATTTAGTTATTTTCCACGCACTTGCAACCACATTTTCTACATTTACCTGCGAAAAATAACGAATCGGCGAAGGAATAAATAATCGTTTTGCCGCCGCATTTTAAAGAGGAATAAGATGAAAGTTTCTTTGAATTGGCTCAGACGTCATGTGGATCTTCCGGAATCTGCGGAAGAAGTTGCAAAGGCTCTCACCGCCGTCGGCCTCGAAGTCGAAGGTATGGAAGAACCGGGCAAGGTTTATGAAAAGCTCGTTGTCGCAAAAGTTCTCACTTGCGAACCCCATCCGGATAGCGACCATTTGCACATCACGACCGTGAACGACGGCAAGGAAGTCATTCAAGTGGTTTGCGGCGCCCCGAACGTGGCCGCCGGCCAGACCGTGGTACTCGCCCCGATCGGTGCAGAACTTCCGCTCCCCGATGGCGGCACCCTCAAGATGAAGAAATCCAAGATTCGCGGCGTGGAAAGCTTCGGTATGATTTGCGCCGAAGACGAAATCGGCCTCAGCGACGACCACGCCGGCATCATGGTTCTCGACGATTCTATTCCGGCAGGCACTCCGTTCGTGAGCCTCGGCCTCTACGACGTATGCTTCGAACTGAATGTGACCCCGAATCGTCCGGATGCATTAAGCCACCGCGGTGTCGCTCGTGAACTTGCCGCCAAGTTCAACCGTCCGCTCAAGCCGCTTACCTACGAACTTAAGGAAGATGCCGAAGCAGCAAGCTCTGCCGTGAGCCTTGAAGTGGCTCCCGGTTGCGGTTGCTCCCGTTATGTGGGCCGCGTCATCAAGGACGTGAAGGTTGAAAAGTCTCCGGCCTGGCTCGCCAAGCTCCTGCACGCTGTAGGCATGAACAGCATCAACAACGTGGTGGACATCACGAACTTCATTCTGATGGATGTGGGCCAGCCGCTCCACAGCTTCGACATGGACCAGCTCCATGGCAACAAGATCAAGGTGCGCCGCGCCATGAAGGGCGAAAAGATCGAGACCATCGACCACACCGCTCACGAACTCGTTGAAAACGACCTCGTGATTTGCGACGGCGACCGTCCGGCTTGCGTAGCCGGCGTGATGGGCGGCGTTGAATCCGAAATTGTCGATACCACCAAGAACGTGTTCCTCGAAAGCGCTTGGTTCAACCCGACCATCGTCCGCAAGCAGGCCAAGCGCCTCTGCATTTCGACCGATTCCAGCTACCGCTTCGAACGCGAAATTGACTTTACCACGCAGGACGAATACAGCCGCTACGCCTGCGCCATGATTCAGGAAGTCGCCGGAGGCCGCATTCTCAAGGGCACCGTCGAATACACGGGCGACGACCACAAGAAGTCCCTCAACGAAGTCACGCTCCGCACCGCCCGCGCCGAAAAGGTCATCGGCATGAAGATTGATGCTGCCGACATCGAAAAGTACCTCACGGGTATCGCCCTCGAAGTCGTGAAGAAGGATGCCGAATCTATCACCTTCAGGATTCCGGGATTCCGCCCCGACCTCGAACGCGAAGTCGACCTCATCGAAGAAGTCGCCCGCCTTATCGGTTTCGACAACATCCCGTACACGCTGCCCTCCTTCAAGATGCAGCCGAACGAACTTCCGCCGATCGAAGTCCTGAACCGTAAGATCCGCAAGACGCTTTCTGCAATGGGGCTCCACGAATGCCTGAGCCTTCGCTTTACCAGCAAGGCCCGCACCGAAGCTCTGTTCGGCGCCGAAAATGAAGACCGCCGCAGCAAGCCCGCAGCGCTCCTCAACCCGCTTTCCGATGAACTCGGCGTGGTTCCGACAAGCCTGCTCCCCAACCTCCTCAAGAGCGTTGCCGAAAACGAAAAGAACCGCCCCGGTTCCGTTCGCCTGTTCGAAGTGGCCAAGGGTCAATTCAAGCGCGACCGCAAGGACGTGCGCGATCCGGGTTTCGACGAATCGAACCTCGTCGCCCTCGCCGTTGCAGGTGCCTTCGACGTGAACCCGCTGAACGACAAGCCCGCCCAGATTGACTTTGCCGCCTTCAAGGGCTTGGTGCAGAGCTTCCTCAAGCGCGTGGGCCTCGTCGTAGAATTCCGCGTGCCTGCCAAGGCCGAAATCTACCTGCACCCGGGCAAGCAGGTCGAAGTCCTCGCCGACGGCGTGGTGCTTGGCACCATGGGCGAACTCCACCCGACTGCCATGTCCGCCTTCGAAATCGGCTACACCACCTACGTTATGGAACTCGACATGGACAAGATGGAACACGCCACCCACAAGAAGATCGTGTTCGAACCGTTCAGCCGCCAGGTTCCGTCTAGCCGCGACATTTCCATCGAAGTCGACAAGACCATGACTCACGAACAGATTCTCGCACGCATCAAGGGCCTGAACCCGAAGAACCTCGCGAAGATTACGCTCAAGAGCATCTACGAAGGCGACAAGATCGAAGCCGGCAAGAAGAACATGGTCTACAGTCTGACCTACCAAGCCATGGACCGCACGCTTACCGACGACGAAGTCAACAAGGCCCACAACAAGCTGCGTGACAAGCTCGTCGCTAACGGCGATATCGTGTTGAGATAAGAGACAAGCCTTCGGCGCAACAACGCCATTAGAGGCAATCTCTTTAACAAAAAAATTTAACCGCTGAGGCTATCACCTCGGCGGTTTCTTTTTTCAGAATTTGTAACGAATTAACCTGCAGCGAGTTTGCGCCGCAAGCCAAACATTTTATTCCAGCGCAGCGCGGATCTGCTGGATAAAGTCCATTTCTTCGGGCGACACGTTGCTTTTGTTTTCGTCTTCTTTAGAAGCATTCGCTACGCGGAGCATCGATTCCAGCACCTTGCTCTTGAATTCGCCGGACTCATTCTTGATTGCTTCAACGCAGGCAGCGGCACGGTCCTTAGCCGACTTGAACTTGGCATAAGTAGCATTAAAATCATCCCAAGAGACATCCGGGGTCAGTTCATCGTGAATCGCATCTAGCATATCGCTTTCGGCCTCCGTCGCCGAAGTGGAACCCGGCAAAAGCTTGTCGGTTTCGGTTTCGTGATAAAGGCAGGCCACCTGCCAAGAAAGGATCAAAAGCGCTAAATTCGGATTCATCGTGTACCTCAATAATTATCTTGGGCAAATAATAAAAAAAAATTCTATATTCCCCCACATGGCATACGTAGCAATGGCCCGTAAGTGGCGTCCGCAATCTTTCTCCGACATGGTCGGACAGGAACATATCGCAAAGACCCTCCAGAACGCAATCGAAGGAGGACGACTCCACCACGCATTCCTATTCACCGGAACCCGCGGTGTCGGTAAGACTACCAGTGCCCGTATCCTCGCCCGCACGCTCAACTGCACCGGCGGCGATCCGCTCCACCCCTGTGGACAGTGCGAAAGCTGCAAGGACATCGCTGGCGGCAACCCGATGGACGTGTTCGAAATAGACGCTGCATCCAATACTGGCGTCGACAACATCCGCGACGTGATTGAACGCGTGCAGTATCCGCCCGTCATCGGCAAGTACAAGATTTTCATTATCGACGAAGTCCACATGCTCTCGAACGGCGCCTTCAACGCGCTCCTGAAAACGCTCGAAGAACCGCCTGAGCACGTCATCTTCATCTTTGCGACCACCGAAGTCAACAAGGTGCCGCAGACCATTCTCAGCCGCGTGCAGCGATTCGACTTCAAGCGACTGACCGTAGAACAGATCCGCAGCCGCCTTCGCTACATCTGCGAACAGGAAGGAATCAACGCCACCGACGAAGCACTCGACATCTTCGCCGAAAAGGCCGATGGTTCCATGCGCGACGGCCTCACCTACTTCGACCAGGCCTACGCCTTTACCGGTAACGAGATGGCCGCCGAATCGGTCCGTAGCGTTCTCGGCATTCCTCCCGTCGAACTGTTCTTTACGCTCATTAACGCCATCAAGGATCACGACCTCAAGGAATGTTTCAAGATGGTCGACGACGCCTGCAAGCGCGGAATCGAATTTACGCCGCTTCTCGACGGTTTCGGCAAGTTCCTCAGGAATATGCTCTACGCACGCCTCGATGCCTTCACGCCCGACGTGATCAACATTTCCGAAGAGCTGTACACCAAGTACAAGAGCGTCGTTCCCGAACTCAAGAACGGAGACATCCTGCGCATCAGCAAGATGCTTATCGACTTGCAGGGTACCCTCCGCTACAGCACGAACCCGCGACTCCTTGTCGAAACGACTTTCGCCCGCATGGCTTGGCTCGACAGACTTACGGATCTCAGACGCGCTCTCGCAGCGATCAACGATCCTAAAAGCGCCTCCGACGAGGCGTTAAAAAAAAAAGTAACTGATGTCCAGAATATGCTGGATGCCGTAGAAGAAGCCAAGGCATTACAGCAGCAAAACGAAAACCCCTTTGCGGCCCTACAGAACGGAATCGCCAACGGATATAATGGCGACATTTACAGCCGTTATGAAATTTCTGCAGCCTGGGGATCCATCAAGACTCACATCGCCGATTCCGGTGACATCGCATTCTCGGTAGCCCTCAACGACACCGTTCTCGAAACAGGCGATATCAAGGAAACGCCCTTCCCCATCGCCCTCACCTACCTCGGCGACTCCGCCAGCGAAGTTTGGGGAATCAAGCAGATGGAAGAGCACCCGGAATACCTGGAGCGCCTAAAGCAGATTCTCGAAGAAAAGTTGCAGACCCCGATTATGCTTACGGTCAAGTCGAGAGCCTTCAACGAAAACGAACTTGCCATCCGCAAGCAGGCGCGAATGTCGCCCTACCAGCTGGATCTTGAAAAAGATGCGGGACTCGCAAAACTCAAGGAGCTGTTCATGGCAGAGCTCATCTATAGCGCCAAGAGCAGCAGGCCTGTTGTCGCCCCGCAACAGACAGATTCCTGCGACGTCGACAGCGACGACCAGTAATTAACTTCTTTTCGCGATTTTCTGCGCGTCCTTCAAAATTTCCTCTTCGCCATCGACATGGCGGTTCTTCATCACGAACTTTCCGTTGCAAATCACGGAATGAATCGCGGAGGAATCGGCCGCATAGACCCAGTTGCTCACCAGATTGTGGTTCGGGACAAGGCGTTCGTTTTTCAGGTCCAGGAGAAGGGCATCGGCCAGGAATCCTTCGGCAATCACGCCCGCCGGAATGCCATAAGCCAGCGCCGGATTCGCAGTCGCCAGCTTGAGCGCCTCTTCCGCAGGCAAGGACTCCGCCTTACCGGTCTTGGGCTCCACCTTCGCCAGAAGCGAAATCAGTTTCATCTCTTCGTGCATATCAAGGTTGTTGTTCGACGAAGCCCCGTCAGTACCTAGCCCCACCAGCATTCCACTATCCAGGAGCGCGTTCACCTTCGGGATACCGCTTCCTAGCTTCAAATTCGAGCAGGGATTCAGAATCGCGGCAGAACCCGATTCGGCCATCAACGACATATCGTATTCGGACAGATGCACGCAATGCGCCGCCACCATATGGTCTCCCAGAACATCCCACTTTGCCAAGAGTTCAACCGGAGAACAACCATACTGTTTCTTGCAATCCTTGATTTCAGTCAAGGTTTCGGACAAATGAGTGTGCAGCACGTAATTTTCGGCAATGGCCACCTTGGCGCAGCGCTTGAAAATCTTTTCGCCCACCGTATAGATGGAATGCGGCATCACGGCAAGCTTCACGCGGTCATTTTCATAGCGATGGTCCTGCAGGAACTTGAAATTCTCCTCGATATGTTCCGGGGAATCCAGATTTTCGGCAATCGTCACGCCAATCGCTGCTCGGATTCCCATTTCCTTCACGACCTTCATCGTCACTTCGCGATGCCAGTACATATCCGAAAAGAAGACCGTTCCCGACTTGATCATTTCAAGCACGGCCAGGCGGGATCCGATTTCGATATCCTTGGCGGTCAGTTTCGCCTCGAACGGCCAGATGTATTCCTGCAACCATTTCTGGAGCGGCATGTCATCGGCATATCCACGCAAGAGGGTCATGGCAGCATGAGTGTGCCCGTTATAGAACGGAGGTACAATGGCAAGCCCCTTGCAATTCACCACTTCGGCCTTGTCATAATCGCGGGCCGTAAGCATACGCCCCACCTTCGCAAACTTCTTTCCCGAGATGAGAATATCCTGTATTTTACCTTGGAATAGTACAGATTGGAGTATTATTTTTGCCATAGAAAGCCATCTTATCGTGTGATTTTTCTCAAAAAGTAGTATTTTCCGTTTTGCTTTTCAAAAGTTTTTGTATATAATTATGGTATGAGTGCGAACGAACTAGAAACACTACCCATATCCAGGGCAGAATTTCAGCGACAGGAAATTTTCAAGAATGTCGCGTTCGAAAGTCTTGCAGGTTACCTGCTCGGCTGCGAAACGATATATCCTGAACCAGGCACACTCCTTATCGATCCTGATAACCCCAGGCGCCGTCTTTTGGTTCTCCTAGACGGCCTTATGGAAGTCCATGTGGAAGCCCAGGGTGGCATGTACATTGACCATATCCAGCCAGGACACTGCGCCGGAGAGATGTCCATTTTTGACAACATTAAACCGAGCGCGAAAGTATATGCCAAGGAAAACTGCAAGATCCTGATTATCGACGGCGACACCGCACTCGCCATGCTCAACGCATCGCACGACCTTTGTCTGAACTTTTTGCAACTTCTGAGCCATCGTCTACGCAACAATAATAAGGTAGTGTGCGAAGAGGAATACCATATCCGCTGCATCGAAGAGAACGCCAAGGTGGACTCGCTTACGGGCCTGCATAACCGCCGCTGGCTCGAAGAAATGTACACCCGCGAACTCAACCGAAGCAATGCAGGGAACCTGCACCTTTCGGCCTTCATGCTGGATATCGACCACTTCAAGAAAATCAACGATACCTACGGTCACCTCGTCGGCGACCAGGTGCTGATTGCAGTATCCAAGGCCATTCTCCAGTGCCTGCGCCCCACTGACATGCCCGTGCGTTACGGCGGCGAAGAATTCACGATTTTCCTGCCGGGAACGAGCATCGAGAACGCGAAGGTTGTCGGAGAAAGACTCCGTGCCACCGTAGAATCGATGAAGATTCCGCTTCTGGACAAAAAGGATTTTATTTCGGTGACCATCAGCGTCGGATTCACGGAACGTAAGGACGGCGACTCCGTCGAGACGATTATCAAGCGCGCCGATGACGCCCTGTACAACGCCAAGGAATCGGGACGCAACCGAGTGTGCGTAAACCTCGGCGATGGCACTATGTTTTTATTTTAATCGCAAAAAAAGGCTCCCGGAGGAGCCTTTTTAATTTATACTAAACGACACATTTCTAGAGACGCTTCAGAACCGCAGCGGCGTGGTGGATAAAGCCTTCTTCGGTAGCGACGGCGGCGATGGCCTTCGCATTCTTCTTGATGGCCTTTTCGCTGTAGCGGATGATACTCATACGCTTGAGGAAGTCGTAGACTCCAAGCGGGCTGAAGAAGCGGCCCGTGCCGTTCGTCGGCAGCACATGGTTCGGACCCGCAAAATAGTCGCCCACCGGTTCACTGGACCACGGACCGATAAACACGGCACCCGCATTTTCAATCTGGGCCGCCATGGATTCAGCTTCGGCAGTCATCACTTCCAAATGTTCCGGAGCGATGCGGTTCGCAATTTCAACACCGTCGAACCAGTCCTTCACCACGAGAATGCGACCGAAGTTACCGAGCACCTTTTCGAGAAGTTCACGCTTCGGGGAATTTTCCACCTGCACATCCACGCAAGCAGAAATCAGCTGGGCGGTTTCCATATTATCGGTAATGCAGATAGCGGCTTCAAAACCGGAACCGTGTTCCGCCTGGGAAAGCAGGTCCGCCGCGACAAAGTCAGGATCGCAGGTGTTATCGGCCATCACGAGCACTTCGCTCGGGCCTGCCACCATGTCGATGTCCACGACACCGAAGACTTCCTTCTTCGCAATCGCCGCAAACACGTTGCCCGGGCCCACAATCTTGTCGACGCGTTCCACGACGGTCTTACCCTTGGCATCCTTCGCGCCGTAAGCGAGCAAGCCGATTGCCTGAGCGCCACCGATGTGGTAGACTTCTTCAATGCCCAATTCCTGGAGCACGAAAGCCACAGCACGGTTGATTTCGCCCTTGATCGGGGTCACAACCACGATATCCTGAACGCCAGCCACCAGAGCCGGAACGGCGTTCATAATCACGGTACTCGGGTAAATGCCTGCACCACCCGGCACATAAAGACCCACACGCTTCATCGGACGAATGCGCTGGCCGAGAACTACCCCATCGGCACCTTCCATGAGCCAGGATTCTTCCATCTGGTTCTTGTGGAAGTCGCGAACATTCTTGATAGCCTGCTTCAAGGCCTTCTGGAGTTCCTTGGGGCACTTGGCGGCAGACTTCGCGATGGCAGATGCCGGGACGCGAATATTCTTGCCCTTGAGGCCGTCAAACTTCTGGGCGTATTCCGTTGCCTTGGCGATACCGCCTTGTCTGATGTCGGCAAGGATTTGCATCACCTTGTCATGGATTTCTCTGGACGGAGCGACTTCGCGCCCACAGATGCGTTCAATTTCAGCAGATTTCGGAGTAACTTTTACAATTTGCATGACTTATTTTTTCCTTGAAACACCAGCGAGGTTACGGACCTTGCGAGCAGTCAACTTTTTTGCCTTCTCAGGCACGGCTTCTTCTTTTGCCTTTGCCGGTTCGACAGACTTCACGTCCAAATGCTTGTAGGCACCTTCGATGACCTTGTTGTCCACCAGAATCTTGTAGGTGAGGCCATCGACAAACGCCATCCAGGACGCCTCGATGATGTTGCTGGAAACACCTACCACATTCCAGTAGCCCTTCTCGTCGCCAAAGGTGGTCCATACGCGCACGGTAGCGTCGGATGCCACGTTGCTTCCAAGCACGCGCACCTTATAGTCGTCAAGCTTGACCTTCGCCATATTCGGGAAGAACGGAAGGAGCGCCTTGCGGAGCGCCGCATCCAGAGCGTTTACCGGGCCATCGCCTTCGCTCACCTGGTGACTGATTTTGTCGCCAACCTGAAGCTTGACCGTCGCCTGCGACACAGAAACCCCCTGCGGAGTTTTGTCTTCGATAACGCGGTAGTTCAGCACCTTGAACGGTTCTTCGACCATTCCCAGCTGGCGGTACACAAGCATCTTGAAGCTTGCCTCGGCGCTATCGAAATGCCAACCGGCGTTTTCGCGTTCCTTGATGAGCGTAAGGAGCTTGCCCACCACCGGATCCTTCTTGTCGATACCCGGCTTGATGGCCTTCAGTTTTTCTACCACGAGAGAACCGCCGGCCTGGTCGCTGGTGACAAACACGCGGTCATTACCCACGGCATGCGGGTCAATATGTTCAAAACTGCGGGACACCTTCATCACGCCATCGATGTGAGCACCGCCCTTGTGCGCAAACGCGGCATCGCCAACGTACGGAGCATGCGGGTCGCTCGGGAGGTTCACAATCTGGTCTACATTGCCGCTCAACTGGCGGAGTCTTGCAATCTTTTTCGCAGCAAAGAACTTGGCGCCCATTTTAAAGTGGAGGTCGGCAGCAATCGTTGTAAGGTTTGCATTACCGCAACGTTCACCAAAGCCATTCACCACGCCCTGCACCATTACAGCACCGTTCTTTACGGCATAGATGCTATTGCACACCGCAAGGCCGGAATCGTCGTGAACATGGATTCCAAGCGGTGTCGAAATTTTCTTCTTCACTTCCTTCACGATTTCTTCGAGTTCCCACGGCATCGTTCCGCCATTGGTATCGCACAGCACGATGCAGTCGGCGTGGCCGAGTTCCGCGGCCTTCAGTGTCTCGATGGCGTACTCGGGATTCGCCTTGTAACCATCAAAGAAATGTTCCGCATCGTAAATCACCTCTTCGGAATGTTCCTTGAGGTACGCCACCGAAGACTCAATCATGTCGAGGTTCTCTTCGAGAGTCGTACGGATGACATCGGTCACATGCAGGTCCCAGCTCTTTCCGAAAATCGTCTTGACGGGTGCACCGGATTTCACGAGCGCCTGCAGCAGCGGGTCGTTCTCGGGTAAAACCTTCGGGCGACGAGTCGAACCGAAGGCGGCAATCTTCGCATGCTTCAGCTTGATTTCCTTGATTTTCTGGAAAAATTCCTCGTCGGTCGGATTACTCGGATTAGGCCAGCCGCCTTCGATATAGTCGAAACCGAAATGGTCTAAGAGGCGAGCTATCTGCAGCTTGTCTGCTAAAGACAAGCTGATTCTGCGGTCCTGGTTTCCGTCACGGAGAGTCGTATCGTATAGGGAGATTTTCATAGGCGCAAATATAGAAAAAGAAACTTTCTAAAAACGGAGATGCCCGGTCGAAGCCGGGCATGACAACGTGCGGCATAGCCGCGATTAATACTTAAGGACTACGATTTTTTCTTCTTGTCCTTGTTGTAATACCCGTACTTACCGTAGTAGCCGTAGCCACCGTAGTAGCCATAACCGTAGCCGTAACCATGGCCTTCGTGTTCGCAATGGTTCATCACGAATGCACGCGGCTTGCCTTCGCAGCAACGGTCGAGCTTCATCATGGATTCCTTGATCTGGTCCATGGAGTGTCTACCGTAGTGGAGCACGAACAAGGCGAAGTCGACCACCGGGTAAATCAGTTCGGAGTCGGTCACCAGTTCCAGAGGCGGAGTATCCACGACAACGATATCAAATTTAGTCTTGGCTTCTTCAAGGAGGTTCTTGAACGTATCGCCACGCAGGAGTTCACTCGGAGCCACATTTGTCTTGCCCGCACCGAGTACATACAAATTCTTCGTAATCGAATCGGCAACCGCATTATCCAAGGAGCAACGACCTTCAAGGATATCGCCCAAGCCCTGCTTACGATGGCTATAGACCACACCGCGGCGCATATCCGCGTCAATCAGCAAGGTTTTCTTGCCCGAACCCGCAAACAAGGCAGACACGTTCTTGGACACAAAGGACTTACCCACGCCTGGCACCATACCGGTCACCATCATGACGCGCATGTCGGTAACGGCAAACTCAATAGCCGTATAAAGGGAGCGCAAAGATTCACTTGCAGGAGCTTCCGGATCCTCTTCAACCAGCGGCTTCGTGTTCTTGCCCTTATTGCGCTTGGAGAGAACGGCATTTTCAGCCTTCGGAATCTTGGCATAAACGCTGATACCCGTTTCGCGTTCGATTTCAAGGGAGCTACGCACGCCACGCTTGGTCATCTGCAACAGGTAAATGAGGAGGGCACCCAAGAGGAAGAAACCGCCAACGCAACCGGCCATCACAATCTTCTTGTTCGGCTTGCTCGGACGGCGTTCGATCTGGGCATAGTCCACGATACGCACGTTACCCACTTCACCGGCACGCACCACGCGGAGCTGCTGAATGTTATTTAACATCGCCGTATACTGGGCGTTGTTCACCGCCACTTCTTCCTGCAAGCTCAACACATCCTGCTGGGTACGCGGCATATTCTCGGCGGACTTCTTCAACTTCGAAAGTTCGGAACGCAGACGGTTCTGCTGCTGCACAATGGTCTGCACAGCCGGGTGTTCTTCCTTGAACAAGCGGGTCGCTTCCTGACGCTGCTGATCCAACTTCAAGATCTGCGTTTCAAGTTCGGCGACCTTTTCCAGGTGAGACCTAGTTTCACCCGTCATATCCACAGAACCGATTTTCAAACGGTAGTCAGCCAGTTTCTTTTCGGAGCTGTCCAACTTGGCCTTGACGCCCGGCAACTGGGATTCCAGGAATTCCAAGGTCTTTTCAGCCTCGGCACTGCGCATTTCGACATTCTGGCGCAGATAGATATTCGCAATGGAGTTCAGGATAGATGCGGCACGGTCCGCATAGTTATCCGTATAGGACACACCGATGATACCGGTCTGCTTGCCCTTTTCAGCCACGTTGAGTTTCTTGACCAAGCCCCGAACCGCGTCCAGAGGTTCAGACTGTGCAAGAACGAACTTCTGACCCGGAGTGGCCAACAGGCGCTTCACCTGAATGACGAGAGTATCGCCACCGTAGGCAGCGGTCAAACGCTCCCCTATCGGGCCCTGCAAGAGCTTCACGCCTTCAGGAGAAAAGACGGCAATTTCATTTTCGCTGACAGCTTCGGCAGTCCACTTTTCAATACGCGCAATTTCAGGAATATAAAGGTATTCAAGATCCATGCGTCCCTGCTTGTGCAGAAGACGGTCAAGCGCGCCAGTCGGATACGCATTGTAGCAAAGATGTTCCTGTTCAACCACATAATTCAAGACCATGCGGCTCTTCAGCAGTTCAATTTCAGCTTCGGCAGGGCTCGCCACATCCAAAAGGGCACCCATTTCACCCATGGCCTTACCGGCCTTGTTACCCTTGACGTCGATCTGCAAGAGAGCATCACTCGTATACTGAGGATGCATCCAGTTCGACACCAAGAAACCGACGCAAGCGCCCAAAATAATGCAAACGCCCAAGAAAAGCTTATGCTTCAGGAGGAGGCCCAGGACCTCCAAGAGATCAATTTCGTCATCATCCTTATTTTGAGGGGCTACCGGAGTCGTGCTAACAGAATTTAATTGCGTATTCGGTTCCATTTTAAGTCCTTAAAAATTCAACCGTAAAAATAGAAAAACAATTCGCAAATTGAAAGTAATTTTTAAGAATTTAGTCAAAAAAAAGAACCACGGTTTTACCCGTAGTTCTTTTTGGTTAAATACGATAACTTTGCCTTTGCGGTCTTCTGTGAGCCGCTGGCGACTCATATGAACGAGTCATCGAGGCGAGAGCAAAGGCCAAGCGTATTTTACTACTTCTTTTTTGCCTTTACGGTCTTCTGTGAGCCGCTGGCGACTCGTATGAACGAGTCATCGAGGCGAGAGCAAAGGCCAAGCATATTTTACTACTTAGCCTTAGCGTTGCGTTACTTCGTAACGCAAGCCAATCGGCTCGGTCATGCCGGCAAGCAAGCTTGCCGTCGCGACGCTCGCCTTACTTGGCTTTTGCGGTCTTCTGTGAGCAAAAAGCGACCGGTATTAACCGGTCGCGATTGCGAGAGCAAAGGCAAAGCGTAATTTACTACTTCTTTTTAGCCTTTGCGGTCTTTTTGGCCGGAGCCTTCTTGGCGGAAGCCTTGCAAGCGGACTTGCAGAACTTCACGTAGGCAGCGAGCGTGTCGCAGAACACTTCGTCCGGAGTGTTGTCGCCGTTGATGCGGCTGATGATGGACTTGCTATACTTGCCGAGCACCTTGGCGGTGGATTCCTTGTACACCTTGAGGCGGTTCTTGATCACGGCTTCGTCAGCGTCATCCTTACGGCCTTCGATCTTGGCGCGGTTCAGGAGACGGGCCACGATGGTCTTTTCGTCCTTGATGTCGAGCACGAAGATGTGCTTCACGTCAACCACGGATTCGATGAGCTTGACCTGGGCAACCGTGCGAGGAATACCGTCGAGGAGGAGCGTGTCCTTATCCGGATTCACCTTGTTCGTATTGATGAGACCTTCGATGAAGCGGCCGAAGATTTCGACAGTAGCTTCATCCGGAACCAGGAGACCCTTGCTGGAATAAGAAGCAAGGAGCTTACCAGATTCGCTGGACGGAGCGATACCGCGGAAGATGTCGCCCGTAGAAATGTGCTTGAGGGAAGTGGTGGCAGCAAGCTTTGCGCCGACGGTACCCTTGCCGGAACCCGGTGCGCCAAAGATAAGGACTGCAGGAATTTTAGCCATTGTTAGACCTTCTTGAGTTGATTGTTGAAATTCGGTGACAAATATAGTTATTTGTTCTTATTCACAATAAGTGTTTTTGCCTTGAATGTCTTGCGGTCAATCCACTTGACCATCAGCGACACCTTGTTGTCCTTGTCGAGGGCAGCCCAGTACTTCTTGAGCGTGTCTTCGGCATTGTCAAAAATCGGCATCAATTGCGGAAAACCCTTGAAGCTCGGAATCGGGTTACCGTCAGTTTCATAGGTGCTGATGAAGTGGCCGAGACCCGGCAGAGCCTTTTCGAATTCAAACGTCATGCGTTCGCAACCAGCGTCTTCGCAGTTGTTACGGCTCTTGAGGATAGAGAGCTTGTAGAGGGCCGGCTGGGCATTCTTGTAATGGATGCCCGAAATACGCGGCGTGAAGTTCGGAGCGTCATCTTCGTACTGGCGCGTAGCGAGAGCGCTTTCAAAAGTGCCGCCGAGCTTGATGGCGTCGTAAATGGTGTCGGTCTGGTCACCGTTCGTGATAATCTGGACGTCAGCGGTGTGACGTGCCGGGTAGTAGATAATCAGGTGCGGGTCCGTGAGCTTGGACTCGTCGAAAGCCTTCGTCTTCATGAAGCCAGTCTTGGCTTCCATCTCGAAAACGCGATTGCGGCTGTTCACGCTGCGCCCCATGATCCAGTAGACCTGAACGTAGGACTTGCCGTCGGCGCTGGTGCCGAGCACGATGCCACGACCGGGATACGGGTTCTTGGAGAGGGCCTTGAAATTCTGTTTTGCTTCGTCTGTGTAGTTCAT
>Ga0247610_10004056_pt1 | contig 15779 bp, 15 predicted proteins | sample 174DNAGHGhighgp2_FD_193483 | JGI IMG/M metagenome (GOLD analysis project Ga0247610, IMG submission 193483) | Sheep rumen microbial communities from Palmerston North, Manawatu-Wanganui, New Zealand - 1742 DNA GHGhigh gp2 | ecosystem: Host-associated > Mammals > Digestive system > Stomach > Rumen... | reverse complement strand
AGCCTGGTCTACCATTATCTAATGTATACATACCTTTTAACATATCATCGACAAAAGAAAAATCAACTAAGTCAGCTAATTGTCTTAGTTCATGATCTTTTGGAATAATAATATCATATAAAGCAATATATGGGCTTAATATTAAAGACTCTTGTTTAATCATTTTTCATCACTCATTTCTATACTTATATTATACTACAATTTAGTATAAAATACTATGAAATCTAGTAATTAAAAACTAATAAAATTAAAGAAAAAGAGATATGTTTCCATACCTCTAATTCACAGAGACTTTTTCAGCAGTCTCCATAGAAATATGCTTTTTTTATTTTCTATTTATGTTAAAATAGTATTAACAAGAGCGGTGATAAAAATGAAATTAAATTTGACGGACACACTATATGCCCTATCTTTTGCATTAGATACAGTCCAATATGAAATGGGTGGTATTTCAAATGAGCATGGTAAGCATGTAGCTTTTATTTCTTATTTTATGGGTAAATATTTAAATTATCCTAACGATAAACTAAATGATTTAGTTGGTCTTGCTATTTTACATGATAATGCATTTACTGAATATGTAAGAGAAGAATACAATGAAGGTAAATTTTTTGATTATGACGAATTATCAAATGAAGAAGATATTACTAAATTAAGAAATGGCTTTTTATCATTACCAAGACATAATGTTATTGGAGAAGAAAATATTAGATTAATACCTTTTAAAACAGATGTTAAAGATGTTATTTTGTATCATCACGAAAACGCAGATGGGTCTGGTCCATTAAAGAAAAAAGATTATGAAACAAATGAAATGGCTCAAATTATACATATTGCTGATATGATGGATGTTTTATTTGATTTAAAAAATATATCAAAAAAAGAATATAAAGATGCGATTATAAAAATAAAAAAATTAGAAAATAGATTATTTTCAAAGCATATGGTTGATGTATTAATAAATTCTTTTACATATAAAGAGGTTAAAATATTACAAACTGAGGGTGTAATTTCTTATTTAGAAAAGAATTTAGAATCTCATGTTTTAGACTACACTGATGAAGAGATTAAAAATATATGTTTATTCTTTGCTAAAATAATAGATTATAAATCATCAATAACTAAAAATCATTCTCTAGGTGTAGCAAAAAAATGCTACATTATGGCTAAATATTATAATTTTTCAGATGACAAAGCTATTAGATTTTATTTTGCAGGAGCATTTCATGATATTAGTAAATTAATTATTAATAATGATATTTTAGAAAAACCAGGAAAATTAAGTGAAACAGAATTTGAATATATTAAAAATCATGCCAAAGCAACTGAATTAATATTATCTAAAATAGAAGGAATAGAAGATATTACATCTTGGGCAGGACATCACCATGAGAAGCTTGATGGATCAGGATATAATAAAAGCCTTAGTGCAAAAGATTTATCATTTGAAGATAGATTGTTAGCTTGTATAGATATATATCAAGCCTTAACTGAAAAAAGAAGCTATAAGGATAAATTTATACATGATGATTCTATTAAAATAATGTATGATATGGCATTAGATAATAAGATAGATATAAATATAGTTAAGGATATTGAAAAATGCTTTAAAGAATAAATTCAAGGACCAGCAGGTCCTTTTAATTTTTCTTGAAAACGTATTATTTAAAATAATTAAAATTAAAAATTCATATATTAAAATATATGATATAATTAATATGCTTAAAGGAGATGAATTTATGCAAGGTAAGATACATTCATTCTTTGCAGGTGGTACAGTTGATGGACCTGGCATAAGATTTGTTATATTTGTAAAGGGATGTCCTTTAAGATGCTTATATTGTCATAATCCTGATACATGGACATTTGATAATGCCCAAATATTTGACACAGACGAAATAGTAGCTGATGCACTAAAGTATAGAGGATATTTTCAAAATGGTGGTGGAATTACTGTTACAGGAGGTGAACCACTATATCAATTAGATTTTTTAATTGAATTACTTAAAAAATTTAAATTGAACAATATCCATACAGCACTTGATACATCGGGTATTATTTTTGATAAGGATGATAAAAATTTATTATCTAAATTTGATGAATTAATTAAATATACAGATTTAGTATTATTAGATATTAAGCATATTGATAATGATATGCATATTAAATTAACAGGAAAGCCTAATAAGAATGTATTAGATTTTGCTAGATATTTATCTGATAATAATATTCATATGTGGATAAGACATGTATTAGTACCTACAATTACATTAAATGATGAATATTTAATTAAAACAAAAGAATTTATTGATACATTAAAAACAGTTGATAAAATTGAAGTTTTACCATATCACACTATGGGAATACATAAATATAAAGATTTAGGTATTCCGTATAGATTAGATGGAATTAAAGAGCCTACTAAAGAAGAAGTTAGACATGCTAAATATTTGTTAGGGGTGATAAAGGATGTGGCTTAATTTAAATAATTATAAAGAATATTTAAAAGGAATTAATGTTGTTGAATTTTCAGGTGAGTCATGTGCTAATTGCTTAACATTAATGCCTATATTATCTAGATTGATTGAATCAAGAAATGATTGTGGCTTATTTCATATTGAGGTAAATAATGAAACATTACCTTTAGTTGAAAAATATGAAATAAAAATGGTACCTACAATTATGATAATGTATAATGATGAATGCTTTGTATCTTGTAGAGGATATCAACCAGAAGAAATTTTAGAATTATGGTTAGATAGTAAAATTAAAGAATTGAAAAAAATTAAAAATATTTCCTAATTAAGAATAATTCTTAATAAGATTTAAATATTATATTGAATATAAAAATTAGTTAGTGTATAATAACAATGATTAAAGATTTATCTTTAATCTAAAGAGGGAAGAATTAGAATTTTTGAAAAGAGGTTATTTTAAATGTTTAAAGGATGGGAAGGATTTGTTCCTGGTAAATGGAGCAACGATGAAGTAAACGTGCGTGACTTCATCCAAAGAAATTATACACCATATGAAGGAGACGGAAGTTTCCTTGCAGGACCTACTGATGCTACTAAAAAGCTTTGGGAAACTGTATTAGGATATATGGCTGAAGAAAGAAAAAGAGGCGGAGTTTATGATTGTGATACTGAAATTGTTTCACAAGTTAATTCACATAAGCCTGGTTATATAAATAAGGATTTAGAGCAAATTGTTGGTCTTCAAACAGATGTACCACTAAAAAGAGCATTTATGCCAAATGGTGGTATTAGAATGGCTGTACAAGCTGCTGAACAATATGGATATAAAATTGATCCTACAATCCAAGAATTTTATCTAAAATATAGAAAGACTCATAATGATGGTGTATTTGATGCATATACTCCTGAAATGAGAGCATGTCGTACTGCACATATTTTAACTGGTTTACCTGATACTTATGGTAGAGGTAGAATCGTTGGTGACTACAGAAGAGTTGCATTATATGGTACTAATTATTTAATTAGACATAAAGAGATGGATAAGGCTTTAATTGATGGAGATATGACTCCTGATAAGACTCGTGATAGAGAAGAAATCGCTGAACAAATTAAAGCATTACATCAATTAACTGAAATGGCTGCATCTTATGGATGTGATATTACAGAACCTGCTAAGACTGCAAAAGAAGCAGTTCAAGCCTTATATTTTGGTTATTTAGGTGCTGTAAAGGATCAAAATGGTGCTGCAATGTCTATTGGTAGAAATAGTGCATTCTTAGACATCTATTTTGAAAGAGATATTAAAAATGGTATTTTAACTGAAGAGGGAGCACAAGAAATCATTGACCATTTCATTATGAAATTAAGAATGGTTAGATTTGCTCGTATTGAATCTTATAATGAATTATTCTCAGGAGATCCTACATGGGTTACTGAATCAATTGGTGGTATGGGAACAGATGGTAGAACATTAGTTACTAAAACATCATTTAGAGTATTACATACACTAGATAACCTAGGACCTGCACCAGAGCCAAATATGACAGTATTATGGTCAAAGAGATTACCTATGGGATTTAAAGCATTCTGTGCTGATATTTCAATTAGAACATCATCAATTCAATATGAATCAGATGAATTAATGCGTCCTGAAATGGGTGATGATTATTGTATTGCTTGCTGCGTATCTTCAATGAGAGAAGGTAAGGAAATGCAATTCTTCGGAGCTCGTGCTAACCTTGCTAAATGCTTACTATATGCAATCAATGGTGGTAAGGATGAATTAATGAAAGACAAGAAAACTGGTAAGGCAATGCAAGTTGGTCCTAAATATATGCCAGTTTTAGGTGATGGTCCACTAGACTTTGAAGATGTTAAAGCTAAATATATTGATATGATGGAATGGTTAGCAGGTATTTATGTTAATACATTAAATCTAATTCACTATATGCATGATAAATATTCATATGAAGCATTAGAAATGGCGCTTCATGATTCAAAGGTACATAGATATTTCGCAACAGGTATCGCCGGCTTATCAGTTGCAGTTGACTCTTTATCTGCAATTAAATATGCTAAGGTTACACCTATAAGAGATGAAGAAGGTTTAATTGTTGATTACAAGACTGAAGGAGATTTCCCTAAGTATGGTAATAATGATGATCGTGCTGATGAAATTGCAGTATGGCTTGTAAAGACTTTCATGAATATGATAAGAAAGCATTACACATACCGTGAATCAGAACCTACAATGTCAATTCTTACTATTACATCAAATGTAGTATATGGTAAGAAAACAGGTAACACACCAGATGGAAGAAGAGTTGGTGTACCTCTAGCTCCTGGTGCTAACCCAATGAGTGGTAGAGATTCACATGGTGCCTTAGCTTCACTTGAATCAGTAGCAAAGCTTCCTTATGAGCATTCAAGAGATGGTATTTCTAATACATTCTCTATTACACCAGGATCACTTGGTAAGGATGAAGACTAATAACAGGAGGAATTTATTATGTCAACAAAGGTAGAAAATTTAGTTCAAATGTTAGATACTTATGTATCAGATGGTGGATACCATTTAAATGTAAATGTGTTTAATCGTGAAACATTATTAGACGCACAAGCACATCCTGAAAAATATCCACAATTAACAATTCGTGTATCAGGCTATGCAGTTAATTTCATCAAGCTTACAAAAGAACAACAAGATGATGTTATTAGCCGTACAATTCATGAATCAATGTAAATAATTTAAGGAGCTTAATGCTCCTTATTTTTTATATTAAAAAAAATGAAATATAGACCTAAAATGATTTTTATGATAATATTAATAATGTATTTTGGGAGGTATTATAATGGATATTATAAAATTAGAAGAAATATTAAATTATAATTTTAATAATAAATCATTATTAGAAGAAGCATCTAATTTATCTGATAGATTAATTTCTTTTGGTAATTCAACAATAGATTTTGTTGTATCTAAAATGGTTAATGAGGATTTATTTATAAATTCTAATCCATTTTGTGATATTGAATTAATAAATAAGGTATCTAATTTAGTTAAATCAGATGAATATTTAACTGAAAGAGCAGATAAGATTCATCTAAATGAAGTTATATATGATAGAAAAATAGATTTATTAAAATCTATAATTGCAGCATATATTTTAGATTCTAATTCAACAATTAAAATAGAAAAATGGTTAAATATTTATGATACTATTGTCTTAAATTTAGACTCTAAAGATAATTTTGCTAAAGAAATATATTTATGGAATAAAAGAAAATATAAAGAATACCCTAATATTTCTTATGAAAATAATGAAGCTATTATTAAATTAAATGATATTTCTAATGAATTTAAGGCATCAGGAAATACTAAATTTATAGCATTAAATAATGCATCAAAAATAGCATACGAATATTTAAAAGATAATAATTTATTATTAAAAATGTCTGATATCATTGGTCATGCTGATCAAGATATGTGTATTAATCAATTACAAGAATTATTCGTAAAAGGATTTATAAATGAACCAGTATATAAAATTCAAATGAAAGGTAATACTAATGGTATAGATATATGGAAATGTAGAATAATGATTGATGGATATAAAGAATCATTTTCTGCAGAGGATACATCTAAGAAAAACGCAAAAAGAGTTGTTGCGTTCCAAATGTTAAAATATATTTTAGATCTTGAAAAATAATACTTGATAATAACATAATTTATTGATATACTAAATGAGTATTTAACAGAGTAGCAAAACTGCGTAAAGTGCTATATCACGGGATGTTGGGTATAGACGAACACAAAAGTGGCGGTGGTTTTGCGCGTCCGCTGTAAAAAAATTATGTTATTTTTATGGCGGCTTCTAAAAAAATTTTGGAGGCCTTTTATTATGGGAGAAAATCAAGTAGAAGAAAACAAATTAGAAAAAGAAGGTAAAATATTATTCTTAAAAAAATTCTTACATGCGTTAAAAAAGGGATGGATTATTATATTAATGCTATCCATAATTGGCGCACTTACAGGTTTAGTTATTGCTAATAGAACATATAAAAATAAATTTGAAGAAAATAATTATGTCATACTAAATTTTAGATATACAGATAAGGCTAATTTAGAATCTTTTGATTATAAAACTATTATTTCTAAAGCTAATATAAATAGATGTAAAGAAATATATAGAAGTCTAGAAACTGGATCTTTTGTATCTACATATAAATATGTTGAAATAAAAGATAGTGATATATCAATTATTAAAAATAAGGATTCTTATACAATTAAAGCTAATCCCGATTGCTTTAATGTATCAAAAGATGGTAGAACAAATGAATTTAATGATTCAGCAGCTAAAGGCTTTTTAAAGCATTTAACATTATTACCATTTATATCTGATGAAGAAATTAAAGCTCATAGTGAAAAAGAAGAAAAATCAGGTCATCAAGTATTTGAGATATTTGATAATGAATTTTATAAAGCAAATTCATTAACTGATTCAGGAAAGATCATAGTAGAATATTCTGATCCTTCAGCTCATAAATTAAATTTAGCAAATAGATTTACACATTATTTAATTTGGATTTCATCATTTACTATTGGCTTATTTATATTATCTATTATTTTATTAATTGTTTTATCTACTAAAATTGATAAGATTGTAGTTAGAGACTATGATAATAAAAATATTTATAGAACACCATTCCATTTAAGCTTTTTTAATAATTCTTTAAAATCATTTAAAGATATTAAGTCACTTGTTATAATGGCAATATTATTATCAATGGTAATGATATCTAAATTTATTCCTATCCCATCAGGTTTTGGAGAATTAGGCTTAGGCTTTGGCTTCTTATTTTTAGCAATAGCTTGTATGTTATTTGGTCCATATCCATCACTATTAATTGGTTTATTATCAGATGTTATAGGCTATTTAATTAAACCAGATGGTATGTTTTTTATAGGATATACATTACAATCAATGGTTGCATGCTTCACATATGCATTATTATTACATAAAACATATGTTACATATACAAGATGCTTTATAGCAAGAGTAATAGTAAATTTATTATGTAATGTAATAATTGGTTCATTATCATGGGCATTTATTTCTAAATTCAATTATGATCAAACAATAACTTATATGCTAACAATTTCATTACCTAAAAATTTATTATATTTGTTACCACAATCACTTTTATTGTTTATAGTTTTAAAAGCAATTTTAAGACCTATATCAGCATTTAATATGACTGATGAAAGAATTGCTAAAACTGTTTCATTATTCTAAAAATTAATGTTTAATACTATTGTATTATTTATGTAAAAATTGTATAATTTTAATTGTCATAAAGATGGTACGAGAGGCAAGCTCAATGACTACCAAGCAACCTATTAAATTAGGTGCTAAAGCTTGAATGATGGCATTAATAATATAACTATGCCACCAAAAGGTGGCTTTATTTTTTAAGGAGGGGATAAATTGATTGCTAAAGTAATTGTTGATGTTAAAAATAAACAAGTTAATAGAAGCTTTGATTATATTATCCCACCCTATTTAGAAGATATTATTGAAATTGGTTCTCGTGTTAAGGTTTCTTTTGGAAATCAAACTAGATGTGGCTTTGTTATTGATATTGTATCTAATACAGAATCAAAAAGAGAATTAAAGGAAATTATAGATTGTATTGATATTAAAAAAGTATTGAATAAAGAATTTGTAGATATTGCAAAATATATTGCAGAAAATAATTTTACATTTTATGCAACAGCACTTGAAACAATGATTCCTACTGCATTAAAGATTAAATATCAAAAGGTCGTTAAGGTTAAGGATAAGGATAAATTAAATGATGAATTAAAGGAAATATTTAAATCTAGAAATGAATTAATTATAGATAATCTTCCTTTAGAAAAAAGACAAATTATTTATAAAAATATTTCAGATAATTTAATATTAGATACAAAATTAAAAAGAAATAGAAATGAAAAATATGAAGAGATAGTTCATTATATAGATAATGGATTAATTCCTGAAACTATAAAGCAAAGAGGATTATATAATTATTTATCTGAGCTTGGAGAAGATATAGAATTAAATTTATTAATTGAAGATTCAGGCTATTCTAAAAATATTATTAAATCTTTAGAAGAATCAGGTTTTATTTCAATTTATAAAAGAGAAATTAAAAATGATATAATTGAATCTAATATAAAAGCTAAAAAGGTTACATTAAATCAAAAACAAAAAGAAGTATTTGAAAGTATTAAATTAGATAAATTTGATACCTATTTAATTCATGGTGTTACAGGTTCTGGTAAAACAGAAGTATATATGAAATTAATAGAAGAATGCTTAAATGTTGATAAGGGTGCAATAATGCTTGTACCTGAAATATCTTTAACACCTCAAATTACATCTATTTTTAAATCAAGATTTGGAAATTTAATTGCTATATTACATTCAAGATTATCTGTATCCGAAAAATATGATGAATGGAAAAGAATTATTAATAATGAAGTAAAAATTGTTGTAGGTGCAAGATCTGCAATATTTGCCCCAATTAATAATTTAGGTATTATCATAATTGATGAATGCCATGAATCATCATATAAGCAATCAAATAATCCTAAATATGATGCAAAGGATATTGCAAGATTAAGATGTAAAAACTTTAATTGTCCTTTAGTTTTAGGTAGTGCAACACCTGATATAATTGATTATCATTTAGCATTAAATGGTGAATATAAATTATTAAAACTTCCTAATAGAGCAAATGGTAAAAGATTACCTGAGGCTTTAATAGTTGATATGAGAGAGGAATTAAAAAAAGGAAATAATAAAGTATTCTCAAAAGAATTACAAAAAGAAATTATTGATACATATAATAGACATGAACAATCAATTTTATTCTTAAATAGAAGAGGCTATTCATCATTTGTTATGTGTAGATCTTGTGGTGAGGCTATTAAATGTCCTCATTGTGATGCATCACTTACTTATCATAAAAGATTTAATACACTTACATGTCATTATTGTGGTTATAAAATAAATAACCCACAAATATGTCCTAATTGTGGTAGTGATAAAATAAGATTTGTAGGTACTGGTACTGAAAAGATATTAGAAGAAGTAAACAGATTAATACCTGAGGCAAAGGCTATAAGGGTTGATTTAGATACAGTATCAAAAATGTCTGATTATGAAGAAGCATATAATTTATTTAAAAAGCATGAGGCAGATATTTTAATTGGTACACAAATGATAACTAAAGGATTAGATTTTGATGATGTCACATTAGTTGGAGTATTAAATGCTGATATAGCATTACAATATCCATCTTTTGATGCTTCAATGGTCGCATTTAATTTAATTGAACAAGTATCAGGTAGATGTGGAAGAAAAAATCTAGATGGTAAAATAATAATACAGACTTATAGTCCTGATAATTTTGTTATTAAAACAGCTTCAAAGCATGATTATGAATCTTTTTATGATTATGAAATAAAAAGAAGAGAATTACAAATGCTTCCACCATTTTCATCATTAATTGAATTAATGATTGAATCTGATGATGCAAATATAGCCTATGAAGAAGCTAAAAAAATAGCAAATAGATTAAAATCTAAGTCTAAGGAATCTAAAATATTAGGTCCTGCAGAGGCACCATTATTTAAGAAAAATGATATTTTTAGATTTGTTATAACTATAATGGCCTTAGATGATATTACATTAGATGAAATAAAGAATTTATATCCAATTTATCAAAATGATAAAAAGATTAGTTTAAATATAACTAAGTATTAGGAGGATTATTAGATATGAAAATAGTATTTTTAGGAACTCCAGAATTTGCAGTACCTATTTTAGATGAATTAAATAAAAACTATGAAATAGCTTTAGTTATTTCACAGCCTAATAGAGCAAAAAAGAAAAATCAAATTATTGATACACCTGTTGCAGCATACGCAAAGGAAAATGATTTAAATTTAATTCAACCAGAAAACATTAAAGACTCTTATGATGAAATAATTAAATATAATGCTGATATAATGATTACAGCTGCATATGGTCAATATATTCCATCTAAGATTTTAAAGTCATTTAAATATGCCCTAAATGTTCATGGCTCATTACTTCCATATCATAGAGGTGGAGCACCTATTCAAAGATGCTTAATGGAAGGTGATGAATATACTGGTGTTTGTATAATGGAAATGGCTAAGAAATTAGACGCAGGTAAGGTATATGCAAAAACAGTATATAAAATATTAGATGATGATAATTCTACAACACTATTTAATAAATTATCATTATTAGGAAAAGATTTATTAATTGAGGCATTACCTGATATAATAAGTGGAAAAAATCAAGGTGAAGCTCAAGATGAATCAAAAGCAACATATTCTGCAAATATTGATAAATCAGAAGAAGAAATCAAAATTGATTCTAATGCTAAAGATATAATAAATAAAATTAGAGGTCTTGCTTATGATCCAGGTGCATATTTAAATGTTAATGGAGTTAAATTAAAGATTTTTAAAGCAAAAATTTCTAATTTAAATTCTAATTTAAAACCTGGCACAGTAATTAATACTAAAAAGGGTATTACAATTATGACTAAGGATTTCCCTATTGATTTATTAGAAGTACAAATGCCTGGTAAAAATAGAATAAGTGCAAAAGATTTTTCAAATGGGCAAAAGATTTTCATTGAAGGTAATATAATCTAGTGAAATAAATTCTTAAATATGATAAAATCATATTTGGCGAGGTGATATTTTGACATTTTTAGATAAGTTAAAAAATAAAATAAAAATCAAGATCAAAAATAACACCTTTTTTAACAAGCAATTTGGATTTGAAGTAGGAATAGATATTACAAATGATAATCAGGTATTATATAGAAAAAATACAGTTATTAAAAATATCATTTTCTTATCAAATATATTCTATACTTTAGTATTTTTCTTAATTGCCATAGGAGATACTAAAGACTGGTCAACGTGGGTATTAACAATATTATTATTCCCTGTTACATTTATTGTAAATAATACATTAAAGAAATTAATTAAAAAAGGACCAGAAGATAATATGAGCCAATTAATAGCCATGTATGTAGCATGTTTTTATATGTTCTTATCAGCTATTATTGTCTATATTAAATTAAAATATGGTAGTGTACAGTTCTTGCAGGAAGTAGGATATATATTACTTTATTATTCACTTGCTATATGTGCATTCTATCAAGATAAAAAATTATTAAAAAATATCTTTTTGTGGCTATTTATTATAGTTACAATATTACATTTTATTATTTCTTATAATGTATTTGAAATGGCAAAGGATTATGAATCAGGATTTGTATTCTTTAGAGATTTCTTAGTCTCCGAGCCATTTAGGGATATTATATTAAGAACAGTATTGCTTGCAATGTTTATGCTAGTTTTATATATTTATGTATCAATGGCATCATATATGCAAGAAGAAAGAAAAAAAGAATTAATGAAGCGTCGTGAGGTACAAGAGGACTTCACTAACGTTGTAACAAAAATATTTGATGTTACATTATCACAATCTAATATTTCAGAAGATGAAAAAAGAGATATTCATACAATATCTATTATGTCTAAAAAATTAGCATCTCTTTTATCATTAGATGTTAAAAAGTGTGAAGCGATAGCTAATTTTGCTGAAATACATATTAATAATAAAATTTCATTTAATCAAAATAGTAATTTGACAGAGGATGAAAAATTTGAATCCTTAAGACGTCAAACAGAATTAGGATCTGAATTAATTTCTAGAATTCAATTATCTAGAAAATGTGAAGATATAGTTCGTGCAGCCTTAGAGGGCTCTGATTCAGATGAATTTAAATCTAATGAAAGAAAAATTCAAAGTAATAAAGAATCAGATATTATTTTAATTTGTGAATTATATGTAACATTAAGAAGTGTTAAATCTTATAAAAGACCATATAATCATCAAAAAGCTATTGCATTTATTTCAAATCAGTGTATAGTATATTTTGATTCAGAGGTTTATGAGAGATTTATTAAATTCTCATCAGATTTTGAAGCAATATATGATGAGGTATAGGAGGATTTATGTATACTTATAAAACAGTAGGAACATGTTCTAGACAAATCAATTTTGATATTGATGAAAATAATAAAGTACATAATGTTTCATTTATTGGTGGTTGTGATGGAAACCTTAAAGCTATATCAAAGCTTGTTGAAGGAATGGACGCTAATAAGGTTATTGAAATATTAGAAGGTAATTTATGTGGAATGAAAAAAACAAGCTGTGCTGATCAGCTTGCTAAAGCATTAAAGGAAAGGATTTAATTATGAGAAAATTTTTTACATCAGAATCAGTTACAGAAGGACATCCTGATAAGATAGCTGATCAAATAAGTGATGCAATTTTAGATGATATTTTAAAGCATGACCCAAATGGTAGAGTTGCTTGTGAAACTATTTGTACAACAGGTATGGTAATGGTATTTGGAGAAATTTCAACTACACATTATGTTGATTTACAAAAGGTTGTAAGAGATACAGTAAAAGAGATTGGCTATGTAAGAGGTAAATTTGGATTTGACGCTGATAATTTAGCAGTATTATCTGCAATTGACCCTCAATCTCCTGATATCGCAATGGGTGTTGATGAATCAAAGGATCATGAACAAGGTGCTGGAGACCAAGGTATTATGTTTGGTTTTGCTTGTGATGAAACACCTGAATATATGCCACTAGCTATTACATTAGCACATAAGCTAGCTAAGAGATTAGCAGAGGTTAGAAAAAAAGGAATTCTTGATTATTTAAGACCAGATGGTAAAACTCAGGTTACTGTTGAATACAATGATGATAATACAATCAAAAGAATTGATACTATCTTAATTTCAACTCAACATGCACCAAAGGTTACTATGGATCGTTTAGCAGCAGATATTAAACGTGAGGTAGTAGAGGCAGTTGTACCTAAGTGCTTAATTGATGATGAAACTAAATTCTTATTTAACCCAACAGGAAGATTCGTTGTTGGTGGACCTGCAGGAGATTCAGGCCTAACAGGAAGAAAGATTATTGTTGATACATATGGTGGAGCTGCATGCCATGGTGGTGGAGCATTTAGTGGAAAAGACCCATCTAAGGTTGATAGATCAGCATCATATATGGCAAGATATATTGCTAAAAATGTAGTAGCTGCAGGATTGTGTAAAAAATGTCAAATTCAATTATCTTACGCTATTGGTATAGCAGAGCCTACAAGTGTTTTAGTTGATACATTTAATACAGCAAAGGTATCTGAAGAAAAGATTCAAGATGCTATTTTAAAATTATTTAAATTAACTCCAAAGGGTATTATTGAATCTCTAGATTTAAAGCGTCCTATTTATAAACAAACTGCTGCATACGGACATTTTGGTAGAGATGACTTAGACCTACCTTGGGAAAAATTAGATAAGGTAGAAGAATTAAAGAAATTATTAGATTAAGAGGTTTATATGGTTAGATATGGCACCATTAAAGATTTAGATGATGTTATAGACATGCTAAATGAATGCAAAATAGAAATGCATAAAAGAAAATTGAATATATGGGATGCCAATTATCCAACTAGACAAACTATAATTGATGATCTAAATAGTAATCAATCAATTGTTTATGAAACATCAGGTAAGGTTGTTGCATTTTTAGCATATTATCCAATGAAGACTGATAAATATGAAGCATATTATAGATGCCATGATAATTTTTGCTTAGTACAAAGAGTAATGGTTCATCCTTTATATAGAAGAGAAGGTTATGCAAAACAAATTTTAGGATTTGTAGAAACATTAGGATTTAATAGTATTAGACTATTAACTAGAAATACAAATACATATTCTGTAAATCTATATACAAAGCTTGGCTATGTTGCAGTAAAAGAAGATGTATTATCTGATGTTGTAATGCAAGCTTGTGAAAAAATATTAAAAAAATAAAATAATTTTAAAAAATACATCTCACTCATGTCTATTATTATATAGAGGTGATAATTTTGAGATGTATTTTTTGTAATGAATTATTTTATATTAAAAGGACTATTTTAGATTTATTTAATACAGATAAAGAATATATTTGTAATAGATGCTATAAAAGATATCCAATAAATTTGACTTATGAGGCTATTCAACTAGATAAGTATGAATGTGTAATCATATCTATGTTTAAAAAGAGATATAAGATAGATTATAATGGGTTTTATAAAGAATACTCAAAGCTCTTTATGGCCAATTATATTAGAGAAGGATATCATGCAATGTTTTTTTCTCATATTAAGCTTACAGAGGATTTTTTAGAATTAATAGATGCATTTTCAAAACTATTAGATTCTAATATAGCAATATTATGCTTTAGCATAACTGAATAAAAATAATAATAAAAATTTTTACGATTAATTGAAAACGCTTTAAAAACTTGCTATAATAAGGCTAGAGGTGATCTATATGAGAATTGAAGTAGTTGGAAAGAATGGATTTAATCCTTCTGACGCAAACAAGGAGTATGCAATCAAGAAGCTTTCTAAACTTGAGAATATGATTCCTGATTTTGATACTGTATCAGCAAGAGTTGTATGTAAAGTTTATAAATCTTTCCATAAGGTTGAAGTTACTATTCCTTCAAAATCAATCATTTTAAGAGCGGAGGTTTCTGATTCTGATATTTATGCAGCAATAGACGGTTCGATTGATAAATTAATGACACAGGTAAGAAGATATAACGATAAGACAAAAGACAAAATGGGTAAAAAGTCTATTCGTCATGCTGAAGAGCCTGTAGAGACTGAACAAAATAAAAAATTTGTTAGAGACAAACATGTTGATTTAATCCCTATGACTAGAGAAGAGGCTTTAGATCAAATGGAACTATTAGGACATGATTTCTTCATTTACTTAGATAAAGAGACTAAAAAGACTAATGTCATTTATCTTCGTGAAGATGGCGATTATGCTGTAATTGAAACTGAATCTAAATAATTAAAATATTGAAATAATAAAATTTATTTGAAACGATTTTAATAATCGTTAGGGGTACTTATAAAAAAGTATCCCTTTTTTATATCCTAGGAAATTGTATATTGAATTTTTGTTGTAAATTATACATTATTTCGCTTTCAAGTATATTATACATATGATATAATATAAGTGTATAGATTGGAGGTGAAATGATGTTTAAAACTATTAGCTATCATTATAAAATTAATGATAAAAATATTCTTAAAATATTACAGTTTTTAT
>Ga0247610_10004055_pt1 | contig 15784 bp, 36 predicted proteins | sample 174DNAGHGhighgp2_FD_193483 | JGI IMG/M metagenome (GOLD analysis project Ga0247610, IMG submission 193483) | Sheep rumen microbial communities from Palmerston North, Manawatu-Wanganui, New Zealand - 1742 DNA GHGhigh gp2 | ecosystem: Host-associated > Mammals > Digestive system > Stomach > Rumen... | reverse complement strand
ATTTTAGACCTTTTGGAGTTGCAGAATGAATTTAGACAAAAGCTTAAAAGTTTCGCCATTTAACTGTTTTGACGCTAAAAGAGCAAAAAGATTCGTTGACTGCATGGGTTATTTTTCAAATAACCTAGGTGATTTTTCTGATTTGCATAAATGCAGATTTGGAACTCTAGGTGCTATTCATGAAGATACAGAGCATCCATTTTTTATGAAAGAAAACGTAACAGTCAATGGATTCTTTGTCCCTGAGAGTTTAGTTGAACCTACAAAGCATAATAAAAGACCTTTTGGAATGCAGGAATTCAAAGATAATCTACCTAAGATGATACTTTCAAATGATTTGATTCATTTTAAGGATAAGTCAACTAATAATATATTGTCATTAAAATTCAACGGTGATATAATATTAGACGGTTCTGAATTACTGATTTGTCTAGGTTCAAGGGAATACTCACTTAAATACCTTTTTGAAAATTGTGAGTACCTTGATAGAGATGGCGGCTGGAATACTTTTGGAGTTGAAGAATGAAATTAAAACTTGATAAAAGAATACCGAATCAAAATTGTATTTTCACATGTTTTGATACTGATTGTGCAGAGCAGTATATAGGTAAGCAAGGTTATTTCACCAGTTGCTATTCTAACTTTGCAAATATAAACAATTTACTTAAAGGCAGATTAACAGAGATAGATGAAAGTTTGGTTTCTGGAAAATACTATGCAGATACAGGTGAAAAGTATTATTCGTTCTTTTTACCGAAAGATTATCTTAAACCGGAAGAAAGGGTATTTAGACCATGTACAATAGATGATTTTGGACTTCATATCGGTGATTTGATAAGATTTAGGAGAAAAGATGATCATAATTTTGAAATTTGTACTATGTATATGGGATATATAAAAACTAATGGTACTGTAAAAATATTATTAGGACAATGTTATTATTCCTTTGAGGTACTTTTCAATGATTATGAATGGTATGATAACGATTCACATACATGGGAAATTTTTGGAGTTGAAGAATGAGATTAGATGCAAGAATATTAAAAAATCCTTTAACCGGTTTTGATTTTAAAATCGCTCAAGAATTTATCGGAAAATCCGGTTGTTTTAGATTTTAGAGGAATAGCTATGAATGATAAAAGAATCATAAAGGGTATAAGACACGATAAAACCAAATTAATGTTTTTTAGTCTTGATACGCCGTTTAAAGTTGCTTTAATTTACAATAACAACAGGGCTGAAAGAAAACGACTTGATATTGCCGATTATAACTAGCAACAAACAAAGAAGTTGTTATTATTATGAAAAGTTAAAAGAATACGAAAAACAATATGATTTTTTTACTTTTGTTTATGAGCCAAAAGAGAATAGAGTAATTATTAATTTCACAGATAAGGAAGTAGAAGAATGAGTGAAGAACAATTAACCGATGAAGAACAATTAAAAGATCTGTGTGACAGTTTGCATGATGTAATAGAGTGCTGCATGGAAACTAAAGAAAATATAAAAGACTTGGATAACTGGGAAGTTGTTCACAGTTTAGAATTTCAATTACGTTTATCATTTGAAAACTAAACAGATACTTAACTAAAATAGGGATTGAAGAATGAAAAAAGAAGAGGTTGTTAAAAATGTTGCTAGATACCCTTTTACTAAACTCAATCAAACGCATTGAAGAAGATATAACCCTTGCGAAGTTTCTGAGTGAGTTAAAAGTCAACAAGAATGATAGAGTTGTAATTTATGATGATTCAGGTAACATGGTCTTTGATTCTGATGATTTAGATTTATTCTATTATTATGAGTTTTGGGAAATGCTCGAGGAAACAGTTTGTCGAGTTTCAGATGTGACTGAAAACGGTGAAAGAACAATTCTTATTTTTATGTGTTATTAAAAAAAATATTGACTTTTTAAAATTTTATGTTATTATTATATAATAAATTATTGATATTGAGAGTTTTGAAAAATGGAAAGAATTACTATATACGATTCAAATCACAATCCGTTTAATCCGTCTGAAATAACTCTTGGTCAGATTTTTGACTACAAGGTTTTCAAGAGTTCCAATGAAACGGTTTCCAAATACGTTTTTACGTGTCCGACTGCCGTTGCCGAGGCAGTTCTGTATCAATACAAGACGAGAACTGTTATCTGTTGTTCTACACAATCAGGTTGTCCTGTTGGTTGTACTTTTTGCGGCACTGGAAAGAGGTTTGTCCGAAATCTGACTTCTGAGGAAATCGTGGAACAGGTAGATACTGTTATCATGGATTCAAAAACTGATGTTTCCGAAATTCAGAAGTTCCAGATTATGTTTATGTCAATGGGAGAACCGTTACTTAATTGGGATAATGTTAAAGAAGCTATCTATATCTTAAACTCTAAGTATCCGAAAGCACAGTTGTTGCTGAGTACCATTGCTCCGAGATACAAGAATGATGAAATCATCAAGGACGTTATTATGGTAGCAAAGGACATTGATAAAGTGGGATTGCAGTTCAGTATCCACAAGTCTACTGATGAACAGAGAAACAAACTGATTCCTTATAGAAACAAGTATACTTTAGAAGAGATTGCTGAATTTGGAAAAGAGTTCTGTCTTGAAACCGGAAGAAACCCTTATCTGAACTATTGTGTTGATGGTACAAACAATACCGAGACTGATGCTGATAACCTAAAGAAACTGTTTATTCCGGAAGTTTTTTGTTTCACATTTTCAGTAGTATGTTCTTCAGATGAAACTATGAAAGACGCTTCTTACAGAAATTTAGAGTCGATTAGAAACTTTGAACAGTTATTTATGAATGACGGATATAACACTCGAATATTTGACCCAGCAGGACAAGACGACATCGGTGGTGGATGCGGTCAATTATGGTATACTCAGAAGTGGATTAAAGAACATCGGAGAAAATAGACTTTAAATTTGGAGTAGAAAATGGAATTAGATAAAAGAATTAAAACATTATCGGATATTTTGACTTGTTTTGATCTTGAACAAGCAGAGCAATTTATAGGTCAAAAAGGTTATTTTGCAGATATTATTTCTAGTTATCAAAATTTAGGTAATAGAGCTTATGGTACTTTAACTCACGTTAAAGACGGTGATTATCCATTTAAAGAAGGTAAAAATAGTCATTGGAGATTCTTTATTCCTGAAAGCAAACTTAAACCAGTAGAAAAGAAGTATAGAGCATATACTATTGATGAATTTCTTGAGAAGTTCCATCTAGGCGATAGCATAGTTTTACGGGCTAAAAATCATATAAATATGCAATTTAACGTTGTGTATAACGGCTACAAGATTATTGATAATAATAAAATAGAATTTTATTTTGGTCCTGTGATTTTTACATTACCGGAGTTATTCCAAAGTTATGAGCGTTTTTACAATGGTAGATGGTTTCCTTTTGGAGTTGAAGAATGACTAAAGAAGAACTCGAAAAAGAAAATGAAGAGTTAAAGAAAGAAGTAGAACGTTTAAAAGAAGAAAATAAAAATTGGGAATTGAGGTATAATTCATTAAAGATTGAATTAGAATTAAGGTATCGTGATTTATCACAAATTACTCAGCAACCATTTGATTTATCACAAATTACTCAGCAACCATTTGATTTATCACAAATTACTAAACAAGGAGAATAAAAATGAATGATGAATACATAGATAAACTTAATGATAAACATAGCGAACTTGTTCGTAAAAGACAAGAGATTGAAGATATTATTGATTTACTTAAATCTTCAAATGAAATTGTTGCTTCAAGTAAAATGCAAGTAATACCATTTTTAGAAGGCTATTCAGAAGGTCTTAAAAATACACTCGAATGGTTGAATAGAATTATTCCTTAAGAGATTATAATGTTAGATTGTACTTTTTCTTATATTCCGATTTGTTTGTGTTTATGTGCTTTGTTTAGTGTGATTGCAATTTATGAAGATTCAATCAAATTTGGAATTGTAGCAATTATTATTTTGCTTTATATTCCTGTTAATATGTTTTTCCTTGATAGGGAAACTTTTGATCAATGTAACATACAGCAAAGGAAAGAAAGGATTGAAAGCAATAAACAATTTTTGTTGGATAACCTTGAACAAGGTCAATGTGGTGATGTTTGTATCAAAGAGTCAAACAGCAAACATTCCACAAAATATTCTCATTACACAATGTGTGAAGTAAGTATTAAGGTTTGCAAGGATTGATAAAATGAGAACTATTGATATAGTTTGGTTTTGTATTATATGTGCTTTTATATGCGGAATCTTAGGTTTTTGGTTAGACTATCAAAGGGGTGTGCTTCAAGGCGGTAAATACGTTATACACCAATTAATGCAGAAAGGTTCTGTAACAATAGTTCATACAGAAGGAAACACTAAAATGATTTGGGAGGTAAATTTATTCGATGAAAAAATCACAAACAAGCAATAAGGTATTTACAATTCAAAAATTGAGTGACAACGGTTTAGATGAACTCATTACAGATTTGAAAAATGATATAGAGCATCTTGAATTTGTATATACAGCTAAAAATCTTTCCGGTATGTGTGCAAAAGAAGATATTGAACAATATGCAAGATACCGTTCTTATTGTATATTACTTTTAGATGTTGTTAAAAAAGAACTCCAAAAACGTAAACGAATTGAAAAATAATTAAAAAATGTTTATAATATAAAAATAAACCATTGATATACTTGCTTTAAGGAATTCTATGACTGTAAGAGAATATATTGAAAGTAATAAAGAAAAACTTATAGGATATAAACTTCGTATTGAAGATTATGATGGTTATGAACTTTTTGCTATCAGAATGAAGAAAGAAACTAATCTTGATAACATCAAAGATCCATTAGAACAACAGTTAATTGATGATGAACTTGTTGGTATTCATGGTGATGGTGATGATTATTATGATCTACAGATGACTTTAACAAGTAGATGTGAACTATGAGAAAAATAAATTTCTATGATTATCTTGATTTGAGAAGTATAAGAACTGATTGGTATTTTCACAAAAAAGAGATTGATAAAATACGTTCTAAATGTTTATATAAAGAAGAATTGACTAATATATTAAATGAGTTTGATAAACTTTATAATAATTATAGTGAGTTGCTAGAAACCATTTGGAAAGACCTTGATATTAAAGATTGAAAATTAAATAATTTTATTATATAATATAATAAAAACATATTGATGGATTTGATATATGAAAAAATGTAAATATCTTGTTTTAGGTGGTGGTATTTCAGGATTATTTTTTGGTAATCGTTATAAAAACGAAGATTTTTTAATTCTTGAAAAAGATTCTGAATGTGGAGGATATTGTAGAACAATAAAAAGAAATGGATATATTTGGGATTATGCTGGTCATTTTTTCCATTTCACAAATGAACAACTTAAAAATGAGTTCAAAAATATTTTTAAGGATTCAGTAAAAAGAATAAAAAATACAAAAATTTTTTATAAATCAAAGTTAATAGATTATCCATTTCAGAAAAACATCCATCAATTACCAAAACAAGAAATGATAGAGTGTTTAGTAGGATTATTTGAAAAAATTGAGTGTTCTGAATATTCTAATTTTTTACAAATGCTTTATGGTAAATTTGGTATTGGTATAACTGAAAAATTTTTAAAACCTTATAATGAAAAACTTTATGCTTGTGATTTGAATAAACTTGATGTTGAAGCTATGGGAAGATTTTTTCCTTATGCTAATGTAAAAGATATTATTCTAAACATGAAAACAAAGAATAATACATCTTATAACAATGAGTTTTATTATCCAAAAGAAGGTGCTCAAAGTTATATAGATCATTTACTAAAAAATATCAATCAAGAAAAAATACTTTTAAATGAGAATGTTGAGGAAATTGATATTTTTAATAAAATTGTTTATACTAATAAAAACATATATAATTATGAGTTTTTAATATCTTCTATACCTTTAAATAAATTCTTAAAGAAAAGTAATATACATACTAATACAGAATTTAGTTATAATAAAGTTCTTGTTTTCAATCTAGGTTTTGATAAAGATTCTTTAAATAAAGATGTTCATTGGATTTATGTACCTGATAAGAATATAAATTTTTATAGAATTGGTTTTTACAATAATATTATAGGTTCTGAAAAATTATCCATGTATGTGGAAATAGGTTTTTCTGAAAATGATGATATAAATATTGATAAAGAATTAAAGGATACATTATTAAATCTTAAAAAAATGAAAATTATTGATGAGCATAATTTGGTAGATTATAATGCTATAATAATGGATCCTGCCTATGTGCATATCACAAAAGAATCTTTGAAAACTGTTAATAAGTTAAAAGAAGATATGCAGAAAATGGGAATATATTTTATCGGAAGATATGGCAAATGGACTTATTGTTCTATTGAAGATTGTATGAAAGATGTTATGGAATTAAAACTATGAATATACTTGTTACCGGTGGCATGGGATATATAGGTTCCCACATAATCGTAGAATTACTCAATAAAGGTCATAATGTTTTATGTATTGATAATTTATCTAATTCTTCTATTGAAGTAAAAGAAAGAATAGAAAAAATTACAGAAAAAACTTTTTGCTTTTATAATTTAGATATAAGAGATAAAGATAATCTTTTAAACTTTTTAAAAGATAAACATATTGATTGTTGTATCCATTTAGCAGGATATAAAGCAGTTGGTGAATCAGTTTCTAAACCTTTAGAATACTATAACAATAATGTTTATGGAATACTTGTTTTACTTGAAGTCTTAAAAGAATTAAATTGTAAAAAAATAATTTTTTCTTCCTCAGCAACGGTTTATGGAAATCCTATTTATTTACCAATTACAGAAGAACATCCAAAAGGCGCTTGCACAAATCCTTATGGTCGTTCTAAATCTATGATTGAGCAAATTCTTACTGATTTATACATATCTGATAAAACTTGGAATATAACTATACTTAGATATTTCAATCCTGTTGGTGCTCATTATTCAGGTTTAATAGGTGAAAATCCTAATGGCATACCAAATAATTTGTTTCCTTATATAACTCAAGTTGCAATAGGAAAACTTGATTATCTTAAAATTTTTGGTAATGATTATAATACAAAAGATGGTACTGCCATAAGAGACTTTATTCATGTTGTTGATTTAGCAAAAGGTCATGTTTGTGCTTTGCAAACTTTAAACAAGCTTAAAATATATAATTTAGGTACAGGAAAAGGTCATACTGTTTTAGAAGTTGTCAAAACTTTTGAAAAAGTAAATAATATAAAAATACCTTATGTATTTGCTGAAAGAAGAGTTGGTGATGTGGAAATATGTTATTCTTCTTCAGATAAAGCATTTAAAGAATTAAAATGGAAAGCAAAATACACTCTTGAAGATATGTGTAAAGACGCTTTCAAATGGCAATTATCAATAAACGCTCTGTTATGCAATAATGTTGATTTTTAGTTTATAAATAATTTATATTATTTATTTATAGGGATTAAAAATGTATTTAGTTAGAACAATTCAAATACATGAACATCATAGTTCTTACAAAGAACTAGATAATTTGCTCTTTCTGAGCAAAAATCTCTATAATGTTTGTTTATATGAAGAACGTCAACTATTCTTTAAGAAAAGAGATTGTAAAGATGATTTAGAAAAGAAAAAACTAAAATCATTCATAACTAATTTTGAGTTATCAACAAAATTAAGTCATGATAAAAATCCTGATTATAAAGCTTTACCTGCTGTTGTTGCACAACAAGTTTGTAAACAAGTTTATCTTGAGTATAAATCTTTCTTTTCTAAATTTAAAAATGATAAAACAGCAAGAATACCTAAATATAAACATAAAACAAAAGGTAGAAATAAACTTATATTTCCATTTTCAAATGGTGTTTCTAAACCTTTAATACAAAAAGGAATTATAAAACTATCTAAGATAGAAAGTACCTTTAAACTACCAAAAGGTATTGATTATAAAGATATTAAACAGATTGAAATTAACAAAGAGTTTAATACTATAAAGATCATTATATGTTATAAAGTTCCTGATGTTAAACTTAAAGATTTGAATGGTAAATATCTAGGAATAGATTTAGGTTTAAATAATCTATTTTCAGTAGTAAGTAATTTTAAAGGTTTTAAACCAATTCTTTATGATGGTAAATATTTAAAATCTTTAAATCAGTTTTATAATAAGAAATCATCAAGATTAAAATCTTTAAATAAAAATTTAAGTTCCAAAAAACTTAAATCTTTATCTAAAATTAGAATGAATAGAATTAATGACTATCTACATAAAGTTTCTAAAGATTTAATTAATCAAGCAGTTTCTAATGATGTTACGAGTATCGTAATAGGTAAGAATCTAAATTGGAAACAAGAAGTTAAACTTGGAAAAGTAAATAATCAGAATTTTGTTCAAATACCTTTTAATAAAGTAATCAATATGATTAAATATAAAGCAAATTTAAAAGGTATAGATGTAATTGAGATTGAAGAGTCTTATACATCTAAATGTTCTTTCTTTGATAATGAGTATCCGTGTGAACACGAAAATTATCAAGGAATAAGAATACATAGAGGGTTGTTTAAAACATCATTAGGTAAAACTTTAAATGCAGATCTAAATGGTGCTTTAAACATTATTAAAAAAGTAATCCCTGATTTTAGCTGTGAAACAGCAAATTTGGGTGTAGAGGATATGGCTAATCCCGTAAGAATGAATTTTAAGCAATTAAATGTTCGGAGCTTACGAACCTGTTAAACTTTAGTGTCAACACTATTGTATAACAGAGCCTCAATAATTTGACTATATAATAAAAATATTGTATAATACAATAATAAAAAATAATTGTTAAGGTGAAAAATGATAGAGAATTTTGGTGTTTTTATAATTTCATACAAGCGTTCAGATATTTTGAAAACTCATACATACAAGTTGCTTAAAACTTTGAAATGTAAATATCCTATTTACATTATACTTTCTGATGATGATCCAACTATAAGAACCTATGAAAGAATATATGGTAAGGAAAATATCATAGTTTTCAATAAAGATGAAGCACACAAATTGCAACAAACAGATTTAGGTGATACATATCATAGTATGAAGTCATGTGGATCTTTTGCTCGTAATTATGTTTTTGAAGCAGCCAAATTAAAAGGTTGCCGTTATTTTCTTTCTTTAGATGATGATTTTGACCATTTATGTATCAGAGGTGTAATGGGAGATGCTTTACATAATTACAGAGTATCTCATGTTGATGATAACTTTTTTGAAGAACTATGTGAAAAATTTATAAAAGTTTTAAATTCACAACCATATCTTTATTGCATAGGTTTATCTCAATTAGGTGATTATATTGGTGGTTTAAAATCAGGTATTTATAAATTTGGTTATAAATTTAAAGCCATGGGTTCTTTCTTTTGTGATACACAAAAAGAATATAGATATCCAGGAAGATTTAATGATGATGTTTGTGGTTATATAACCAATAACATAAAAGGTAGAATATCCTTAATTTTACATGGATTTACACTTTCTACTGCTTTAACTCAAAATGTTAAAGGTGGAATGACTGAAATATATAGACAAAATGGAACTTATTTGAAAAGTTTGTACTCTTCAATAATGTTGCCTTCTGTAGCTAAATTGAAACCTATGGGTGAAAGCATATTCCGTATGCACCATTTGATTAAGTACAGATATGACGTTCCTAAAATTTTAAATGAAAAATTTTCTAAAAATAAGTACAAATCGGAAGTTCCTTCTGCTTTGATAGATAAAAAATTAAATTTTTCAGATATAAATTATTCTTTCTCTAAAGAAGATTGCTCTTTAAAAGATGATATTGAATTATGGTAAAGGTATAACAATGAAAGAAACTTATTCTCATAAAATCAAACTTCCTATTTTTGAACCTTCAAATAGAAATGTAACTCTAGATGAGTGCGTTAATGTAGACCAATTTGTCAAGTATATGGAAGAAATAGATAGATATAAATCCGAAAATAAAATAAATGAGCAACAATATAAATTCCTTAAATTGGCTGCTTCACGTTTTATAGTTTTCAATTTTGAAAATATAGCTGAATACTTTTGTCACGCAAATGCTGATATGCAGAGAATTATGCAGAATTTAGCACTTGTTTTGCTTGATTATGATGATGCTTTAAAAACTTCAATTATTGAAACTGTAGACTTCACAAACAAGGTTTTAGGTATTCAAGAACGCTATAAAAATGAAATGGAAAGTCTTGATAATGTAGAATCTGAAGAATGGTAAAACACTAAAACTCCTATCTACGTTTTAAGGAACCGAAAGGTTCCTTTTTGCTTTAATCATTTAAAAACATTTAAAATAAAATCATTAATTGATTTTCTATTATATAGATTATCAATGGTCGTTTTGTTTATTTAAAAATGAATTGAAAATCATTTAAAAATTGTTTATAATATAATAAAAACATATTGATGTTGAGGTTGCAAATGAATGGTAAAACAATTTTAAATAAAATTAAAAGGTCAGAACCTTTAAGTGAAAAAGAAATTGAATACTGTAGAAAATGGTATGATAATATTTTAAATGAATATATGAAGTCTGAAATAAAAGCTGAAAAAGAGCTTTACGCAAGAGCTAAAATGGAACAAATGTTGAAGGAGAAAGGTTTATGAAAAACGATACTGAAAAAGGAACATACTATTACATAAATGGTGAACTTTCAATCTTTGTTGATGGTGATAAAATTTACCTTGTCAAGTACGATGGTAACAAAGAACAATATTTTGAGTTACCTAAAAATAAAAAGTTATTAAAGTTTTTGGAGATTGAAGAATGAAACAATTTATACCTATAACAAGAGAAAATGCAATAAAGAAAATTGTGGAATATTTTAATGCTAATAAATGGTTTACCGTAGGAGTTGTTTTTGAAAAACAAAAAGACGCTACAGCATTTTTAGACGAGGTTAAAAAGCTTTTAAATAAAGAAGATTGCGAAGTTTGGAATAAGAAGAGCATTTGTAATAAAAATAAAGTAAGAATTTTAACTGATAACGGTAGAAGTCGCTCAAGAATTTTATCAGGTTATACATGTGAAAAACTATTTATAGAGAAAAAGTGTTTTGAAAAACATTTTGATGATATTACTTACGCTGGTTGTGTCACGGCACAATGTGGATTAAATCCTGATAATGTTGAAAATTATTTAATAGCCAACGGAGATAATAATTGATATCTTTACCAAACCCAGATTTAAAAGATTTTAGCAAAGTTCTAAAATTTTCACCTGTTCCCGAAGAAATTTATATGAGGAAAAGAAAAATGAGTAAATTCGGTGTATTCCACATTTTTGATGTTGACGGTGGTTTTGGTGATGCCATCGGTCAAAAAGAACTTGTTTGTGTTTTTGATACTGAAAAAGAAGCAAATGAGTTCAAAACAAAATACGAGAAACCACATGTTTACGATTGTCCGTATCAAACGTTAGAATGCGGCAAACTTGAAGTAAAAGAATTGCCAACAACTTACAATGAAAAAGATTTTTGGTGGCTTCATGAAGATGAAGATGAAGAAGATGACTGTTAAAGAACTTATTGATAAAATAGATCTTGGTACAAAAGAAAATCTTTGGGATATCATCATAAATGGCGGTTTTTATGATGAGAATAAAACGCAAACACTCAATACAGAAGTCGAATCATGGGGTCTTGAATATTGTCTTGTTAATCGATCTTTTAAACTGTTTCTAATAATACATACAGTAAATTATGAGCCAAAATTTTTTAAGGAATAAAAATGACAGCAAAAGAACTTATTGAAAAGCTAGATCCGAATACAAAAGCAAATCTCTGGGATATTATTATTGACAGAAAAGAATATTTTGAAGATGAGAATACACCTACACTTAATTCAGAAGTTAAAAAATGGAGTCTTGAATACGATCTTGTAGATCATTTTTTCAGACTGACGTTAAGGATCTACACTGTAGATTATGAACCATACTTTTTTGAGGATTATGAATGATGGACAATAATATTCAAAACGATTTTGAACTTTTGTTAAAAAGATTGTTGCAATTAAGAATAGAAGTTTTAAAATTTGAAGAAAAATACTATTCTGAATTGGTAAAAAATGGTAATCTTTTCCGTATATCACAATTCGATGAAGATTTGCTCACTATCGAGAATAATCTTGATGAGGTGGATTTTGAAAAGGAATAAACAAATGATCGGATTCGAGAAACGGATTGCAAGTGATGTTATCACAATAGCTAGAAAACTTCAAAACTGTTTAGCCATGTATAACACAGCAAATCCATTTATAAAAGTTAAAGATTTTTATTATACTGATTTTCATATTAAACTTAATAAACTGATTGATAGAGTAAAATCTGAAAGCAATATAGATACGGATTTTCAAGATACTTTAAATGCTATTAAAGACAACAAAAAGAAAGTTGAAACTGTAAATCAGAAACTTTCAGAATACATGAAAACTTTAAAAGATTTTTATGGTGAGATCACCGTCAAAACTCTTAAAGACAATTACGAGGATTCCTTGGAGATTTCGTTCTATACTGATAAAATAGATGATAATATTATCAGTACTTTAGAAAAGTATAAAGATTATGAGGTGTACGATGTGTGTTGTGAACAATACTGCTCATTTCCTCCGATTGACTGCAGAGTAATTTATTTAGATAATAGGAAAACTAAACCGTGGTAGGTGTTTAAAATGAATTATCTTAATGAGAAAAAAATTTATGAATTGAACAGTAAGATTGATAAATCTATATTTAATGGTGAATTTCCAAAATATAATCTTGAAGATATTTTTGCTTTGCATGAAGCGTTGATGACACTTCAGCAATTAGTGAAACTCGGCATTATTGGATTTGATGAAGAAGGATTTGTAATTAAAACTAAAGGGATTAAAAATGAACAATGATTTTGCAAAAACTTTAAAAGCTTGTCATATCACATACTTGCCTGAATTCCCGCCTTCAGAAGATATAAAAGTAGAAGAAAACACTATGGTAGCAATCCCAGGGGAAAAGAAAGGTCAATTTAAACTCTACATGTGGTTTGAAAACAAATGGGTATATACTTCATTTATTGATAAATCAGATTTTGACCTTAAAGACCTTAAGGATGCTTACGATGATTTGAACAACGCTGTTAAAAAACTCACGAAAATTGCTGCTGATGCAGATAATGATGAGCTATTTTCTAAGCTTTCAAAAATCACAAGCAAAGTCTTACAAGCAAAGTATGAGCTTTCTGATGATGTTATAGATTCTTTAGATAGTTTAAAAAGTGAAGAATGAAAATGAACATATTTAAAGCTATCAAAGAATTCTTTTTTCCGACAATGTACACGGGAATTGAAATCGCTGAAATGGGAAAGAACATTAAATTTGATTATTATCCTGAAGCTGTGGATCTGATTTACAGTTCAGATAAACTCACAGATTCTGAAAAGAACAGAATGGTTAATAATCTCATTTATGGTTATACTCAAAATAAGTTTATTGATAAAAACGGTTTTGAATACCTTAAAAGGAAATTAGAATGAATTGTTTAGAAAACCGATTGAAAAATGCTGAAGATACTTTATTTCAAGTTCAAAACGAATTAGACAAGGTAATAGAGAAACTTGAAAACAAACCTGAATTATTTGAATTTTATTTAACAGCATTAAGAATAAGGCAGTCTATTTTAGAACGAGATTCTGAAGTTAAAACTTTCATTCCGTCTAATTAATTTTTAAGGAACCAAAAGGTTCCTTTTTCACTTCAAAAAAAATTCAAAAATCAAAATAATCTATTATATAGAAAAAAATTAATTATAAAAACATATCAATGGTCGTTTTGTTCATTCAAAAATGAATTGAAAATCAATAAAAAATTGTTTATAATATAATAAAATAATAAAAACATATTGATGTTGAGGTTTGAAAAATGAATATACAAATACCCTTTGAATTACTTGGTCATTACGAATCCATTGCACTCAATACAGATGATACTTTCTATCAGTTGACAGTACGTTATCAAAGTGCTAATATCACAATAACTTTGAATAAGCACAATATAGAATCCTATAATTTCAGAATTGTTACCATTGAAGGAAAACGAAAAGTCAAAGAGGTTTTGCCATTATTGATTGATTATTTTGAAAAATTAGGTTTTAAAGATGCATACAGAATGAGGGAAAAATGGAAAATTTAAAAAATTTAGAAGATTTGAAAGAAGAATTAAAGTATCTTAATGATACAGTTGATAATCAGTTTGATATGATTGGTAATCTGTATGGTACTATGATTAGAGCTGTTTTGAATAATACCATCACAGCAGAAGATTTTAACACTATTTGTACGGTGTACGAAATGCAAGGCGGTGATACATGGCAACCAGAAACCATTCTGCATAAAGGTATTTCAATCTCTGACCCCGAAAATATCAAACCGGAATATTTAAAATACTTGAATAAACCGGCTGGAAATAATGTGAAAGAACGTATTGAAAATTTACCGATAGACTTCTTTCTAGTTAGTCAACCTTTTCAAGAATTTGTGGAACATGTTGTTGTATATGCACACAGCTTGGATGACTGGTTGATTAATGTTTCTATCAAATCAAAATTTCAATGCAACCATGGTCTTCAAACCATAGTGATTCAATACAGTGTATATTCAAAAATATGTTATGTATTATTTAAAGATGAATACAATCATTCTGAAATCTTGGATTGTGCTGAAAAGTGTGCGGCAAAACTTGAAAATTATTTAAATAAAGAGGAGTAAAAAATGGATTTGATTGATTTCCCTTATGAACGAGATGAAAAGTTTTGCGGCTACTTGGATATGAACAATTTATCCGAAAAAGACAATGCTTATTTACTTTTAAAATTAGATTATAAAAAAGATTTTGTCAATTTCAGATGTAGAGAACTCGAATTACAGTATTATGAATATCTTAATAAAGTTGCTGAATTTGAAAACTTTAAATACGATTCTGATATTGAAGAACTGTATAAAATTGAGAATGATGTATTATACTTTAATCCGACGTTATTTTCAATACGTGCTAAAGAATTATACTTTTTAAAGGAGAATTTAGAAATACTCTATGAAAAGGCAACTCAGTTTCCTAGTTCTCGTGCGTTGCATGATACTTGGTATAAATTAAAACAAGATGAATGTCTTGAAGTTGGTGTTATATTATCAATGGTACTTTTTGATAGCACCATTGTAACACTTAAATGCGCTTTCTATGAAAATGAAAAACTTTATCAAGTTGAAGTTCCGCCTACTGATATATTGATACAAGTTCACAAAGAATTTATAGAATGGATTTCTAAAAATGTTGAACAACTCGGTTTTAGAAAACCTAAGAGTGAAAAAGAAACAATACTTATGAACAAGTCATAAGGAATATTATGAATTGGTACAAATATGTTAAAAATAGATTAAATCAAAATGGAGGATTTACCATGATAAATTTAACAAACGAAAATAAATTAGAAGTAGAAATTAGAAAACTTGAAAATGAGATTTTGAAAAATCCGTCAAAAGAGTTATTACAAAGATATAAATGGTTTATAGAATTATCCTTATTCCGTAAAATACATTCCAATCAAAATGCAAATTGACAATGTTATTTAATTATTGTATTATAATATAATAAATGATTGATATTGGAGTTGATATGTTGAAAAAGTTGAAACAATGCTTGAAACTTATAAAAAACGATAATATTCGTTGTAATATAGATCCGTTAATA
>Ga0247610_10004054_pt1 | contig 15785 bp, 8 predicted proteins | sample 174DNAGHGhighgp2_FD_193483 | JGI IMG/M metagenome (GOLD analysis project Ga0247610, IMG submission 193483) | Sheep rumen microbial communities from Palmerston North, Manawatu-Wanganui, New Zealand - 1742 DNA GHGhigh gp2 | ecosystem: Host-associated > Mammals > Digestive system > Stomach > Rumen ... | reverse complement strand
GCTCCGGCGGCATCCAAGTCGGCGTGAAATACAATGCTTTGTCGGTGGACCACTTGGAATACACGGGTGAGGAGGAGATTGCGGCTCTCTACAAGAGCGAGACGATGCCCACGGTGCTGCCCGGCGCGGCCTTCTTCCTCGGGATGCAGTGCGCCCCCATCCGCAAGATGATCGAAGGCGGTCTGCCCGTCGCGCTCGCCTCCGACTTCAACCCCGGCTCCTGCCCGTCCGGCAACATGCAGCTGGTCTTCGCCATGGGTTCCGTGATGTACAAGATGCTGCCCGAAGAGACCGTCAACGCCACGACGATTAACACGGCCTACGCTATGGACGTCTGGCGCGAGTTGGGCACCATCACGAAAGGAAAGATTGCCAACTTCTTCATCACCAAGCCGATGGACACGCTCTACTACATGAACTACGCCTTCGGGAGCAACAAAGTGGAGCTGATTTTCCTGAACGGGAAGCGGGCGTAAAACGATTCCACAACCACAAAAAAGAGGCTGGCAACGTTCCGCGTCGCCAGCCTCTTTTGGTTCGTAATGGGTGGCTTTTACTTGATGACCACCTGTTTGGTGACCTTGCCGTCGGTGGTATAGACGGTCACGGCGTAGGTGCCCGGGGCCATGCCGGAGGTGGGGATGGTCACGTGCGTGTCGCCGTAGAACTGGTCGAACACGCGCTGTCCCATCATGTTATAGACCTCCACGCGCTCAATCTGGGCGGAGGTGATCTGCACGTAGTTCGTGGCGGGGTTCGGATAGACGGAAACCTCGATCATGTTGTGCTCGTTCACGCCGACTTCAGTGATATCCAGCGTGATGGGTACGGCCACCTCGCTGTTCTCAATGTCGCTGGAGAAGCAGTGCAGTGTGGCGGTGTGGTGCTCATTGGCGCTCATACCTGCCGAATTGGCGGTGACGTTCACGTTCAAAGTCGCACCCGCGTTCAGACTGCCGTCCGAGGGAGTCGCGCTCAGCCACGGGGTGATGGGCGTGCCGCCAATCTTGCCGCCGAGACAAAGGTTGAAGTCGAAGTCGGTGTCAACGAACCGGTTGTGCCAGGTCGTCCCGGTCTTGTACCAGCAGCTGTAGTCGTTGGCAAAGGCACCGTCGAGATGGATCTCGTAGGCACCTTCGGGCTGGGTGAACCAGACTCCGAACCAGAGGTCGCTGCCGTCGATGACGTAAGGCGTGGTGAGCTGCACGTTGTTCCAGCCGCTGTCCACGGAGAAGGTCTGCTCGTACACCACTTCGCCGGGACCGGGGTGCAGCAGCTGGTTGCCCATGGCATACACGCGCAGCTTGGCGGTGGAAATGGAGCTGCCGAAGAACACATAGACCTCGTTGAGGGTCTTGCCGATATACTGCTGCAGAGCCGAGGCAGGGTACCCGATGGCGACATCCACTTCGGTGGCGCCGCTCGTGAAGCCCACAGACGTGTAGGGCTCAGCCTGGTAGTAGTGGAGGTCAGTCACCGTGGTGGGCGTCGGATCCGGATTCGGGATGTCGTAGGTCACCATAGTGTAGAAGCTGGTGCCGCCGGTGCCGGGGTTGCTCAACGTGACAGGCTGCGAGGAGGTGCTGTTCGGATCTAAGACGAAGTTGAGGTTGTCGGGGGTCACGGCGAACTGGCCCACCAAGGCGGCGGAAACCTCCGTCACCACGAAATCATCGACGTAGTAGGTGCCTGAAACGTTACTGCCAAGAGGTGAACCAGCGTAGAAGTTGATGCCCGCCAACTGGTTGACACCGTTGGTGTTGCCTTGCTGGTAGCTGAACGGCCAAGTGTGCACGAGCACATTGTTGACCGTGAGCGAAGCCTGGTCGTTGTCCATATCGACATCAAACTCAATGGGAAACCAAGCATTGGAGGGACAGGTGAAGTTGTATTCGGCGCCGCCCACGCTGAGGTAGCCGCCGCCGGCGCTGTTGAAGTAGCACTCCAGCGCCCATTGCGATTTTAGGACATGTTGGATGTTGAAGTAGCCTCCATTGCCAGTGGAGGGGACAAAGTAGTTAAACGTAAGGGTATAGTGCCCCGTGGTGTAGTTTCCGAAAGGATAGAGCTGGTCATTGGCCCCGGTGATATACAGCGAGTTGGGCGCGGAGGCGGCCTGCGCGGTGGAAATCACACCGTCCTCGCTACTGCCGGGGGTGTCACTCCAGGTCGTCCAGGCAGAACTGGACTGTGCCAGATGGCTGCCGGCCGTGTAGGAGTCGAAGTTGTCACTGAAGACAACCGTCTGCGCGAACATCCACGATGTCGCCGCAAACAATAACAGCAAAGAAAGTAAACTTTTTTTCATAAGCATTTGATTTTAGATTCGACCGCAAAATTAGAAAAAATATAATTGCGGTGGACCTAAAAATCTCCTGCTATTTTTTCACAATCTTATGGTGATAAGTTTTCCCGTCGGTGCCGGTCACGCGCAACAGGTAGATGCCCGCGGGAAGGGCCTCCACGTTCAAAGTGGCGGTACCGCTCTGTAGGGACGCACCAAGACACGTCTCTACAATCCGTCCCTGCAGGTCGTATAGCACCATATTCGCGATTTCCGTTCCTCCGTCCAATGCGACGTACACCATCTCGGTGGCGGGGTTCGGATAGATGTGCATTTGCTTGGTCTCCCGCTCGGTCACGCCCACTTCATCGGTGATGGTGAAGAGGTGTGGGTCGGCGGCCCCGATGTACGGATGCTTCTCCACCCGGCCCGACTCGTCCTTGGCGAACAGGTAGTATTCCACGGTGTCGCCGTTCTGCCAGGCGTAGTTAATGGAGGTGAAGGAGAAGGTGTATTCGTTGTCGGTGGTGTGATGCAGGGAGGCGTTATGCCAGGTGCCGTGGTTGATACGGAAATAGATCCGCAGCGAGTCGGAGACCAGATTCGCGCCGCTCAACGCTTTGATATCCACCGAGATCGTCATCATGTTATCCATGAGATCATCCAGATTCTTCTCTCCGAGAAGCGGATAGTGCTTCAGGTAGAGCATTCCGAGGTCGGCGAGCTCATGGGTGCGGCAGTGCAGGGCATCGGTGCTGTACCACGGCGTGTAGTCGCTCTGCATGATGGGCACGATGGTGTAGCCGGGCATGGCTTGTTGATAGGCGGCGATGGCCTCGTTGTCGTGGGAGTTACCCGTGACGGGAACAAACACGTGGTCATTCAGAATCAGCGAGTTAGTGTAGGGCGTGGCATGGTTGGCGTTCGGGTTGGCATAGACGCGATAGACCTGGTAGTGGTTGCCCCACGGGGAGACGGCGTCGGCGAAAGTCTGCGCCACCGCCTCATAATTGTTGTAGCGCGGGTCGTTGGCCGGCACCTTCCCGATGAGCACCTTATCGACATCGAGGAATTTGCCCCAGCAGTCGATGTGCGCGATGTATTCGCCGAGCGGGTCGGGGAGGATCATGTAGTTGTCGATGCCGAGGTAGTTCTGGGTCATGGAGAGGATCGAGGATTCCGTTTCGGCGGGGTTCTCCTGGAGCACCAGCATGGTGGAGGCCGCCGTGCCGTAGCCATCGACCATGTAGTTGCCGCCGGTGTGCACCAGGGGCATCTCGTAGCGGCTGACCCCCAGGCGCTCGGTCACCGATTCCAAGGCTGCGTCGTCGTAGGTGCGTTGCGGACGGTTATAGACGAAATCGACCACGCCCACCGAGTCGTGCCCGTCGATGACGAACCAAGGGCCGTAGTCGCGGGTCCAGTAGGTGTCGTGCTGGATGCGCCAGAACTGCACGTTGTCCATATTCACTTGGTTGTTGTTGAAGTAGTTTCTGGCCTGGCTGCTGTCGTAGGGGGAGTCCACGAGCACTTTCACCTGGGTGATCTGCGAGAGTTCGCGCACGAGGGCCACGGGGATGCCGAGCGGGTAGGCGATCATCACGCCGCCCATGGGCTGGAACTCGGCCACGGCGGTGGCGGGCGCGGGCGGATAGACGGCGTCGCGGAGATGCGCCTGCTGCGACAGATACGGGATCATCAGGCGCTCCTCGGCGGTGGCGTGGTGCGGGAACTTCGGATGTATGTCGTAATGAATCTGCTCGCTTTGGGCAAAGACTGCACCTAAGAGCAGCAAGGTCAGACCAGTAAGGATGGTTTTTTTCATACTATTTCTCGGTATTAAAATCGGCCGCAAAAGTACAATTTTTGGGTTAATGTTTAGTGGTTAAGGTTTAATGGTTTAGTGTTTAAGGTTTAATGGTTAAGGTTTAGAGGTTAAGGTAGGAGGGAGATGGTGAGGAGATGGCAAGGAGATGGCAAGGAGATGGCAAGGGGTTGCGTCGTATATGAGAGCAAGCAGGCAAGTCAGTTCTTCGATAGTTATTCGATACTTCTTCGACAGTTCTTCGATAGTTCTTCGAAAATTTACGAAGAACTTACGGAGAACTCACGAAGAACTATCGAAGAACTACCGAGCCTGCTACGGTTCTGCTACGGTTCTGGTAGGGCTCAAATACTTGCCAAGCTGCAGGCAGCTCCTTGCCGGACCTGTTCGTCCCCGTGTCCTTTGTCATGGCAGATGGCCGAATGCCTAAAAAAATGTATTTTTGCAGGTTGTTATAACAAGACTTAATATGCGAAAAAGATTCAATATAACCGGCAGCTGTAATCCCGAATGGCACTACATGGTGGACACGGAAAAACGATTCAAAGCTGTGGAGGAAATGATTGATAGTGGAGAGTATTTCACCATCAACAGGGCGCGGCAGTACGGGAAGACCACCATGCTCGATATGATTTGGCGAAAATTGGCCGACAGATACTTGATTGTCGATTGTAGTTTCGAAGGCGTGGATGATAACGCTTTCTCCTCACATGCCGCGTTTGCCAAGATGTTCGCAGGTCAAATGGCGGACAAGTTGGAATCTCGGGGTATGGATGAATCAATGGTACATCTCTGGAAATCGTGTGCCGCCCAAGATTTGGACGGGCTGTCCAAGGTGATCACCCGCTTTACCAAAATGAGCCCTAAGCCGGTGGTTCTGACCATCGACGAGGTGGATAAGAGCAGCGACAACCAGCTGTTCCTCAATTTCTTGGGTATGCTTCGAAACAAATATCTGCAGCGAACCAAAGAGGGATTGAACTCCACGTTCCACAGCGTGATTCTCGCGGGCGTGTATGACGTCAAGAACCTCAAGCTGAAGCTCCGTCCCGACGCGGAGAAAAAGTACAACTCCCCGTGGAACATCGCCGCCGATTTCAATGTGGACATGACCTTCCACCCCGAGGAGATTGCCCAGATGCTCCGCGATTACGAAAACGACACGCATACGGGTATGGACATCAAGGCGATAAGCGAGGAGATTTACAGGTATACGAACGGATACCCGTTTTTGGTGAGTTACATTTGCAAACTGATTGACGAACAGTTTTACAGGCAGTGGGACGCTGATGGCATTCTTCGAGCAGTGAAATATATCGTGCAGGGGGGCAGTACGTTGATGGACGACCTTTCCAAGAATCTGGAGCATTATCCGGATTTTCGCGAGTTCATGTTCCAAGTGGTTTTCAACAGTGAGGATTATGCCTACACGTTGCTGAACCCGATGGTCAACATGGGAAATATGTTCTCTTATATCCAAAACAGAAACGGTCGGGTGGCTGTACATAATCTTGTCTTTGAGGAGGCGCTATTCCTTTATTTCACAGTGGATTACAGCATTAAAAATACGGCAAGACTATCACCGTTTATGACCAATTACGTGGTGAATGGCCGGCTGGACATGGAGCATGTGATTACTCGTTTTCGGGATTTGCTGCGTGAAGAGTATCGCGACAGCACGCAGGCGTTTGTGGAGAAAGAGGGGAGACTGCTGTTCCTGACGTTCCTGAAACCCATCATCAACGGCACGGGGTTCTACTATGTGGAGCCGCAGACCCGCGACAACCGCCGGATGGACCTCATCGTGACTTACGGCCGGGAGGAGTTCGTGGTGGAGCTGAAGATCTGGCGCGGCGACAAGTATGAGCAGAAGGGCCGCGACCAGCTGTCGGAATACCTCGCCATCCGCGGCAAGGACGAGGGCTACCTCGTCACGTTCGACTTCTCGAAAAAGGACCCGACGCTTCCCAGCGTCGCGACAGTGCAAAACAACACCGAGCCGGAATGGATCGAGTGGAACGGGAAGCGGATCTTCGAGGCGGTGATATAGTTAGTAGTTAACTGTTGTCGTGGCTTCGTCCCTGTCTTTTCCCCATTGCGTTTGTTGACAATTTACACCCGATGTTGATAATTTATCAGCTACGATTGATTTTTTTTGCTATTTTTGCACCGTTGTTTTGCCAAAAGGCAGACAACGGGATTTTATTGTAAAGAAAGCGAGTTTTCGCTTATCCGTCGAAGTGAATCTGGACAATTTGCTGACGATTACACGGATATCGGAAATCAAGCTTGCCTATTGAGTATTCATTGCCAATAAGGTGGGGCTTGGTCTTCAGTATCTTGTAATCAGGGAGTCCAGACCCTACTTCGTGGATGCTGTCGAATCAAAGGCTCCACTTTCTTTGTGTATTGTCCATTCGGAACAAATTGATTGACAATAAAAAAGATAGGATTATGAAGAAGTTTACCATTTTCGCCATTTTGTTCTGCATCGCGGGTATAGTTGCAGCCCAGAGCGCGGTCGTGTCCGTGGGCGGCGACGCGCAAGGCAACGGCGGCAGCGTGAGCTACACCGTCGGGCAGGTGGCGGTGCAGACCGTTGCCAACAGCAATGGTTCCGTCTCCGTGGCGGAGGGGGTGCAGCAACCCTACGAGATCATGACCGTGGGGGTTGACGACTACCCGCAGATCGTCCTCGACGCCGTGGTGTATCCCAACCCGACGGACAATGTCGCCCAGTTGAGACTCAACGGTTTCGAGATTCCCGCCGATGGTCTCCGCGCTAATCTCTACGACGGCAACGGCAAGCGTCTACAGACCATTCCCGTCACGGATGACCTCACCACGTTCCAGATCGGGCAGTACGCTACCGGCACCTATTACTTGGAAGTGCGCGATGGAAAGCGCATCCTGAAAACATTCAAGGTGGTGAGAAGTTAGCAGTTAGTAGTTAGTAGTTAGCAGTTAGCAGTTAACGAGGCCGTCTCGGTCTTAGCACCCTTCCATAAGGGCCGAAGGCCTGAAGTATGTTAACCCAGGGTGAGCGCAGCGAGCCCTGGGATAGTCAAGAACAATAGTATAAACCAAAACATAAAGAGTATGAAGAAACTTATTACAATGGTAATCATGGTGCTGGCCGTCGCGGTGGCGATGGCGCAGGCGCCGGAGAAGTTCACCTACCAGGCGGTGGTGCGCAATGCGAACAACGCCTTGGTGACGAACACGTTGGTGGGTGTGCGCGTGAGCATCCTGCAAGGGAGCGCCACGGGCAGTGGTGTCTATGTCGAAACGCAGATGCCGAGTACGAACGCCAACGGACTCATCACGCTGAATATCGGTGACGGGAACGCTGTTTTCGGAACCTTCGGCAGTATCGACTGGTCGGCCGGTCCCTATTTCTTGAAAACGGAAATCGACCCGGCTGGCGGCAACAACTACTCTGTGACCTCCACGCAGCAGCTGCTGAGTGTGCCGTACGCGCTGTACGCCAAAGAGGCGGGCAACAGCTTCAGCGGCGACTACAACGACCTGACGAATACGCCGGCCATCCCGACGGTGCCGACGAACGTGAGCGCGTTTACCAATGACGCGGGGTACATCACGGGCTACACCGAGACCGACCCGACGGTGCCGGCTTGGGCGAAGGAAACCAACAAGCCGACGTACAACTACTCGGAAATCGTGAATACTCCGACTATCCCGACGGTGCCGACCAACGTGAGTGCCTTCACGAATGACGCGGGATACATCACCTCACAGGATATTCCTGCGATCCCTACAGTTCCGACGAATGTGAGTGCCTTCACGAACGATGCGGGTTACATCACAGGCTACACCGAGACCGACCCGACGGTTCCGGCCTGGGCGAAAGAGGCCAACAAGCCGGCCTACGACTATACAGAAATCGCCAACACCCCGGCTATTCCAACGGTTCCCACGAACGTCAGCGCTTTCACGAACGATGCTGGTTACCTCACGGACTACACCGAGACCGACCCGACGATTTCGGCCTGGGCGAAGGAAGCCAACAAGCCGACGTACGACTATACAGAAATAACGAACACCCCGGTTATTCCTACGGTGCCGACCAATGTGAGCGCTTTCACGAACGATGCCGGTTATCTTACATCTTACACTGAGACAGACCCGCAGTTCAATGCTTGGGACAAGAGTTACAACGACTTGATCAACACGCCGACCAATGTGAGTGCTTTTGCCAATGATGCCCAGTACATCACCGCCGAGGCCATTCCCACGCAGGTGAGCGCTTTCAACAACGATGCGGAATACATCACCATCGCGGCTGTCCCCACACAAGTCAGTGCCTTTGAGAACGATGCCCTGTATATCACAGAAGGTGAGCTTCAACAGACGGTGAACGTGATCAACAACACGTTTGACTCTGTGGACAACGTGATGGACGACATGGACAATACCATTGACAGTTTGCGCAACCGTATCGACGAGTTGGAAGGTCACCATACGCCTCCGACCGTGATGACGACGGGGGTCGCCGATGTGGCATATCTCTCCGCCACGGTCAACGGCAGCGTAGTCTATATCGGCGGTGCACCGGTGGCGGCCAAAGGTTTCTGCTACGACACCGTGATGCATCCCACGGTGGAAAGCAATATGGTGAACTGCGGTTCAGGTTCAGGCTCTTTCTCCACGAATCTTTTGAACCTCAAATCCTCCACCACGTACTTTGTGCGGGCGTATGCTACCAATATGTGGGGTACCAATTATGGTGATGAATTGTCGTTCACCACACTGGTCGAGCATGCTCCCTCCGTGGAGATTTTGCCGGCATCCGAAATTTCCTACACATCGTTCGTCTGTAGCGGTGACGTTACGGATTCGGGGACTTACAGCGTAACCGCCCGTGGTTTCTGTTGGTCCACCGATCCCGATCCGGTGATGACCGGTGAACATCTGCATGTGGGCAACGGTTCGGGGACTTTCTCCGCCTTGTTGGCCAACATGCAACCCGAGACCACCTTTTACGTGCGCGCATACGCGGTAAATGCAGCGGGGGTAACCTACAGCACCCCCATTACGGTAAGCACACTATCCCCGACCATCCCGACCGTCAGCACCGACACGGTGAATGGCTACAACGAATGTACGGGTACGGTACTGGCTGATGGCAACGCTCCTGTGACGCAACGAGGCTTCTGTTACGACACGTTGCCCAGTCCGACCTTGGAGAACGGCGTGGTGATAGCTGATGGCAGCGGCTTGGGAGAGTTCACCGCCACACTGACGGGTCTCCCTGTTGGGAAGCTCTACTTCGTGCGCGCCTTCGCCACGAATGCCAAAGGCACTGCTTACGGCAACCAAATCCACTTCCATGCCGGCAGCTGCGACACCAAAACCCTCACCGACTACGACGGTAATGTCTATAACACCGTGGCCATCGGCACACAATGCTGGATGAAGGAGAATCTGAAGACTACGCACTATTCGGATGGGTGGCCGATAGATTATGCTTATGAAGTCACTAATGAACCAAGTTACTATTACCCATGCAGTAATAATGCGAGTGGAACAAACAATGTTGCAGAATTCGGTTTGCTTTACAATCGGCCAGCTGTAATGCGAAATGATGCATCAACATCGAATGCAGTACCCAGTGGGGTGCAAGGCATCTGTCCGATAGGCTGGCATGTGCCAAGCTATGCAGAGTGGACACAATTGACCCAGTATTTGACCTTACAAAACCAATATCTGTGCGATAATAACACTAATGCTATTGCCAAATCTTTGGCAGCCTCTTCCGGATGGTCGAATAGCGATTGCAACTGCTGTGTTGGTAATAATCAAAGTGCTAACAATGCTACTGGTTTCAATGCTTTGCCTGCTGGTTTTTACTGGGGAAACTCAGTAGGACAATGTGGGCAACGTGCATCTTTTTGGACATGCAGTTGGGGTTATTGGAATTTTCAGTATTGTAGACTATCCTATGATGATAACAAATTATCAGCAGATTATACCGATGAAAAAAGCGGCTTATCCGTCCGCTGCCTCCGCGATGAGTCAGCTTCTACCCATCAAGAAGGTGGCACAAGTTCCGGTTCCGGCACCGGCGGATCTGACAACGGTTCCGGCGGCGGCGGGCGTGACTAAATTCCACATTCTACATCCTACATTAACAACGGGCGTGGCCGCAACGGTCGCGCCCTTGTTGTAGAGACGCGAAATTTTGCATCTCTACAATGTGCGGGTGCCGTTACGGTCCTCCCTTGCTAGTCCGGGGGCTTGCTTTTGTCCCGTGATTTTGTAGGGGCTCCGCTCTTCATACTCATACGTGCAATACCCTCTATTTTCTTGAAGATTGCATACGGTCGAACGTTCAGTCCAAGAAGGATTTGTTCGTCGTTGTAGCCTAAAAAATGCAAGTATCTGATAATCAGCTTGTAGTTTTCGTTGGCGAAAGTCGTGTTAATATGACCCTCATTGTCAAAACAGATTGGTTCATGGTGCGCAATTCTGTTTCTGAACCTTTTAATTATCTGTAGTTCGTTGAATACTGCTCTTTGACCTAATGGCTTTGTCTTGTTCGGAAAAATTTTGAGGATGCTTTTGCCTCCCTTTGCAAAAGGGTATTTTGTGAAAAGATATGTCCAGAAACCTAAAGACAAAGAAGATACCGCTCTGTCGGGAGTGTATTTCCCAGTGTGATCTAACTTCCGAATGACGGAAATTGTTTCAGTCTTCATGGGTGCAGCACTCAGCATGCCTCCGTCTGACAACTGGGTCTTTATCCAGTTCGCATCAGAAAAGAAGGATTCGTAATGATTGTGAATCGCGTTTCTTAATACAATTTCAAATACATTCAATACCCCGTAGAGTTTTTGACATAGTTTAATGTTTAACCTGTACAATTGCAATGCTTTGGCTTTGTTTCCGCCGCATGCGTACAAATATTTGTTTAGCCGGGCTGCTGCGAAAGCAGTTTCGTATTCTTCGTATTTCATAGTCTTGTGAAATAGAGAGTTTCTGGTTTTTTTCTCAAAAATATTATCAAAATAATCAAATGTCCAAAAAAAGTGTATCTTCGCGGCGTTATCCCCTGAGGTCCCTGAGCAATCAAACCTTGGGGTTTTGTTTTTATTCTGAAACAGTTTGCCCACATTCTCGAGGGCGCTTGTTACCTCAGCTTTTTATACAGCAGCTGTCGCTCGTTCGTTAGTAATACGAGTTCCGCCATTTCTGGCGGTGATAGTGTGGCGGTAATGCCGCAGTCCTGTTTGGACGCTGCAAATATACAACAGAAAAACACTTTGTCAAGAGGTTTTTTTAATCTTTGTTTTGAGCTGTCACTCAGTTTGTTGTCTCGTTTTCGCTAAAATAATTTAACAATCAATAGTTAATTTTTAGAGATCGTTTTGCGCAAAATTGGTGGATGGTTGACAAAAACGATTGTTATGTCCGTTTCCTACGGGAGTGATTAGATGTGGAATAAAACGGTGTGGCCGGTGGAGTTGAGCGAGACGTCACTTTGTGTGAGGGCGGGCTTGCGCTGGCATATACAAACATGGCTCACAGAAAAAAGTGTATTTTTGCAGGTTGTTAAAACAAAACTTAATATGCGAAAAGAATTCAACACAACCGGTAGCTGTAATCCCGAATGGCACTACATGGTGGACACGGAAAAACGATTCAAAGCTGTGGAGGAAATGATTGATAGTGGAGAGTATTTCACCATCAACAGGGCACGGCAGTACGGGAAGACCACGATGCTGCAGGTTATCAGTGATAGGCTTTCTAATCAATATCGCCTAATCATATTCAATGCTAAAGAGTTGGATGAGGATATTTTTCAATATGTCAAAAAATTAAATGAATCTAATAGAGATATAGGAAAACCTATTGTTTTATTGGTAGATGATGCTGATGAGTATGGCAATCAGTTGCGTTTTATTAGTTTTTTAGGTTTTCTTCGCAATAATTATCTTGAACGAGAAAAATTTGGACAGAAAAGTACCATTCACAGTGTCATTTTAGCATGCAAACAAGATATTAGAAATATTGTGGTATATAATTCTTTCGGAGATAGAGTAAAAAACTCCCCGTGGAACATCGCCGCCGATTTCAATGTGGACATGACCTTCCACCCCGAGGAGATTGCCCAGATGCTCTGCGATTACGAAAACGACAGGCATACGGGCAAGGACGAAGGCTACCTCGTCACGTTCGACTTCTCGAAGAACAAGGAGGAGAAAGAGCCGGAATGGATCGAGAGGAACGGGAAGCGGATCTTCGAGGCGGTGATATAGTTGGCAGTTAGCAGTTAGCAGTTAGTAGTTAGTAGTCGTAGCGGCCGCGCCGTTGTCTGTTGGAGACACAAAAAAAGCGCTCACTTTTCTGGAAGTGAGCGCCTTTTCGCTTTGTGACCCCTGCAGGATTCAAACCTGCAACCTTTTGATCCGTAGTCAAATGCTCTATTCAGTTGAGCTAAGGGGCCGTTCTCAAACGAGCGTGCAAAAATACACTTTTTTTGATATCGTAGCACTGTGAAAATTTTTTTTTCTCAAAATGGCTGTATATGGAAAAAAATTGTATTTTTGCCGCCGAATTGATGATATGTAATGAGCTATGGTGTAATGGTAGCACTACAGATTTTGGTTCTGCCTGTGTAGGTTCGAGTCCTGCTAGCTCAACAAGAAACTCTCACCGATTTGGTGGGAGTTTTTTTTACAAAATTTGGCAAGTAGATATACCTTATTATAGATAACAAATCCTAAAACAATGGAAGAACAAATCAATCTTATCAGCACTTTCGCCGACTTCAAAGAGTCTAAAAGCATCGACCGCGAGACGCTCATGCACATCTTGGAAGACGTTTTCGTGAGTGCGTTGAGTAAGAAATATGGTCCGGACGCCCGCTTCAACGTCATCGTGAACGTTGACCGCGGCGACCTTGAAATCCAGCATTCCCTGGACGTGGTGGAGGATGATGAGGTGACCGATCCCGTGAACCAGATCGCCCTGTCCGACGCCATCAAGATCGAGCCGGACTTCGAGGTGGGCGAGGAGGTCATCGAGCAGATCCAGCTCTCCGACTTCCAGCGCCGTGAGATCCTGGCCCTCCGCCAGAACCTCAGCAACAAGATCCTGGAGTACGAAAAAGACGTCATCTTCCGCAAATACGAGCCCCGCAAAGGCGAGCTGATCACCGGCGAGGTGAGCCAGGTGTGGAAACGCGAGGTCCTGGTGATGGACGACGACCGCGTCGAGATGGTGCTGCCCAAGTCCGAGCAGATTCCCTCCGACTACTACAAGAAAGGCGACAGCGTCATGGCCGTCATCACCTCCGTGGACGTGGTCAACGGCTCCCCGCGCATCCTGCTCTCCCGCACGTCCCCGCGCTTCCTCGAATGCCTGTTGGAACGCTCCATCCCCGAAATCGAGGAGGGCGTCATCATGATCCGCGACATCGTGCGCGTGCCCGGCGAACGCGCCAAAGTGCTGGTCGAGACCTACGACGACCGCATCGACCCCGTGGGCGCCTGCGTCGGCGTCAAGGGCAGCCGTATCCACGACACCGTGCGCGAACTCCGCAACGAGAATATCGACATCATCAACTATACGAACAAGAAAGAGCTGTTGATCGCCCGCGCCCTTAACCCCGCGCAGATCTCTTCCATCGAACTCGACGAGGAGAACAAGACCGCCAACGTCTATATGAAGTCCGACCAAGTGTCACTCGCCATCGGCAAGGGCGGCTACAACATCAAACTCGCCAGCAAACTCTCCGGCTACGAGATCGACGTCTTCCGTGACGACATCAAGGAGGAGTACGTCATCCCGTTGTCGGAATTCAACGACGTTTTCGACCAATGGGTCATCGACACATTTATCGGTATCGGCTGCGACACTGCCGAAAGTATTTTACAATTGAGTCGCGAGGAACTCATCCGTCGCACCGACCTCGAAGAGGAGACGGTGGATGCGATGATTGCGGCGGTTAAAGAAGAATTGGCCAAGTAATGCCCCTGATCAATACAATCACCAAGTTTTTAACCAGATTAACGAACATGCCGGAAGAAAAAGTAAAAAAGCCGCGATTAGGACAGGCGGCTACAGAGTTTAACGTGTCAATGGACCGAATCATTGACATCCTGACCAAAAATGGGCTTGAAATCAGTTCCCCGACGTTGAATTCCAAGTTGACGGAGGAGATGTACCTCTGTCTGCAGAAGGAACTGGCTAAAGACAAGATGGTGAAGGAGAAGTCCGACCAGATTCTCTCACCCAAGACGAAGAAGGAGGAGACCAAAACAGTGGCCGCCCCTGCACCCGCCGAGGAGGAGACTACAGGTCAGCACATCATTATCCATACCACCAAGCTTCCTGAAGTGAAGACGGTGGAAGTTCCGGTGAGCCATGCTCCCGAGGTGAAAATCATCGGATCCGTGGATCCTGAAACGTTGGCGAAACCTTCCGGCAAGAAATCTTCCGGCACGGCTAAGGAAGCGGACGCCAAGCAGCAGGAACCGGCAAAAGTGGAGGAGACCCCGAAGGAAACCCCGGCAGTTCCGCAGGAGGAGCCCGCCACCGAGACCCCGGCTCAAACTTCCGAACCGACAGAACCCAAGGAGGAGGAGCCCGCCTCGAAGCCCGAGCATATCGAGACGGTGGCTCATCTGCCTGGACCCGAGATTCTGGGTACCATCGATCTGGAGGCGCTCAAACCCAAAAAGAAGAGTTCTTCCAAGGATAAGAAAGGTCAGAAGAAGGAGAAAGAGAAACCCCAGCAGCCCAAGCAACAGCCCAAGGCTGCGGAGGCTCCGAAGCCCGAACCCAAGAAGGAGACTCCCGCCACGCCTGTCGCCCCGCAACCCGAACAACCGGTGGTGGAGCATATCAAGACGGTGGTCAACCCGCTCAAGGGTCCCAAGATTTTGGGTACCATCGATCTCTCCCTGCTCCAGCAGAGCAGCGGCGGCGGCAAGAACGACCATCGCGGCGGCGATTCCGACAAGAAGAAACGCAAACGCAAACGCGTGGCCAAGCCTGTGAAGTCCTCCAGCAATGCCAATGTGAAGGACGACAAGGACAAGAAACAGAAGCAGGAGCCCGAGAAAGTGGAGATTTCCGCCGAGGATATCCACCGCCGCATCAAGGAGACCAAGATGCGTCTCGAGAATAACGCCAAGAAGAACACCACGGCGGCGAAACGCCGTAAGGAGAAACGTCAGCTGATCCACGAGCGTATCGAGGAGCAGGAGATGCAGGCCATCGAGGATCAGAAGACCTTGAGGGTCACCGAGTTCATCACGGCCAACGAATTGGCCACCCTGATGAACGTCGATGTCACCAAGATTATCGCCACCTGCATGAGTATCGGTCTGTTCGTCTCCATCAACCAGCGTCTCGATGCCGAGAACATTGTCATGCTGGCCGAGGAGTTCGGTTTCAACGTGGAATTCATCGATGCGGACGACGACAGCGATGCCGATGCCGGTGAGCAGGATGCCGAAGAGGATCTGCAGCCTCGCCACCCGATCATCACGGTGATGGGTCACGTAGACCACGGTAAGACCTCGTTGCTCGACTACATCCGCAAGACCAACGTCATTGCCGGTGAGGCCGGTGGTATCACCCAGCATATCGGTGCTTACGAGGTGAGCCTTTCCGACGGCCGCAAGATCACCTTCCTCGACACGCCCG
>Ga0247610_10004053_pt1 | contig 15787 bp, 3 predicted proteins | sample 174DNAGHGhighgp2_FD_193483 | JGI IMG/M metagenome (GOLD analysis project Ga0247610, IMG submission 193483) | Sheep rumen microbial communities from Palmerston North, Manawatu-Wanganui, New Zealand - 1742 DNA GHGhigh gp2 | ecosystem: Host-associated > Mammals > Digestive system > Stomach > Rumen ... | reverse complement strand
TTTTCATATAAATAGGTTTTGGGTGAAGTTTTTCAGCATATTCCCTAAATATATAAGCATAAAATCCTTCTGAAGAAGTATCAGTCACATATTTGTTATCTACCTCTAATCTAGAACTTATTCTATGATTTTCATCGATTATTATTTTTAATGAATCTGCTTTATCATTATAGTCAATACTACCATTTTTTCTTTCACCCAAAAATTCAGTGCTCACTGATATTTTATTAAGTTTAGTAAGTTTAGTGTTATCAATTTTTTTATTACCATTTAAAGCATCGTGAACAATAAATCCTGAATTATTTGTTAGGTATTTTGGTTCAGTAACCATGCCAAATTCATATAGATTTTTTCTAGAGTTGTCAATGTATTTTTTAAATAATTTATGTTCATCAACAAATATACAAGAAGTTGCTAGCAATGACTGTGTTTGTGGGTCAGTACTATCATAGAATGACACCCTAGCAAACGATTTAGCCACGTTTGACCTTTGGTAATATATATCATCATTTGTAAAATACAGCAATCCCATTAGGTCTGATGTTTGTTGAAGAATATTTATTCTTTTTTTCCATTTTTCATCTTTTTGTTCGGCATTATACAATATATACCTATATGGGTAAAAATCAGTTATAAACCAGTTATCAAGACTTGGGTTAGCTGTATCTGCGCTGTAATTTAATTGATTATATCCATCATTAACTTTCCATGATTCCAAATTTCTAGTTCTGAAATGGAAATTAAGATTTATCTTATATATTTGCTTAAATATAGTTCTAGAACCTTGATATTTTTTGTATTCTTCATCATCAGCATATTTATGCGCTTTTCCATCACTGTCATAATACCCATAAATGAATTTTGGCGTATATATGTCCTTTTCCATATCAACAATTGGATTAATTGCTTTTTTCTTTTGGTCTTCGAAAAAGTCCCTAGTAACAATATCATCTTGTTGTATGTTATCAGCAACATTCATATTCAAAGATAATGGTATGTGTATATATCCGCTATCTACATATATTTTAAGGTCTTTGAACAAATCATAAAAATCGCTACTTGACTTAGGTGTTTCTGAGCTTCTAAATGCCAAGTCTTCAGTTATTTCTTCCTCTCCTAGTACTTTATTTTTAACTTGTAAGTCAAATGTACTCTGTTTTTCAACTACATCCCTACAAATTTCCTCAGAAATAAATCTATCAAAATCATCAGTAAAATCAGTGGTATTTATAAACGGCTCACATATGTATAGTGAATTACCGATAATTTCTGTTATTATGAATGTATATCTATTTGGTAAATCTATATATGAATATAATAACTTAATAACTTCACCAGTTTCGTTGTCTCTAATTGATTCATCTAATATTATATACTTTTTTCCGTTTATGATAATACCATCGTATTGTTTTATAGAATATTTTGCTTCAGTTGACGCACTTGAATCTCCACTCATTATTCTTCCATAACGTTTAAGTTCTCCTTGATGATACTCACCACCATTAACAGACTTTATTTTCATAGGAACTCTCTCATCACCTATAAGAACCATACAATCGGCACTAGCTGTTTTTCCACTAACGTAATCATAATCTATATCGTATTCATTATTATTAATAACAACTTTATCACAAATGTTTTTTTGAACCAAATATTTTTTACCGTTAAAGAATACGAAATTTTCATCATTTTTTGTATTATAATCTTTACTGTTATAAACCAATGACTTATGTTCTTCATTACTAGTATCAATAAGTTCAACCTTCTCGCCTACCTTCAAAGGAGAATATATGTTATTCATATTGATGGCAATTTCGTTTCCACAGTTTGCATTAACTATGTCGTATTCAACTTTGAAATATGCATCATCTTCTTCAACATATACAAATGCAATTGTGTTTTTCAACTCATCCAATAGTTTTACACCGTGCAAGTCATAATGTTCATTGTTAATTACATTTCCATCTTCTTTTGATTTTTCGTAATTGTCTTGTGGGTTTTCATTTCCACTATCATATGCAAAATAAACATCATATTCTTTAGGCTCTAAATTATCTTCCATTGTTCCACCACTAACAGCATACAACGGAATTTCGCACACAAATTTATATTCAGTATCACCACTGATATTGCGTTTAATTTGACAATAATGGTTTTTATATTTTATGTAATAATAGTATTTACAAAAAGAAATTTTACTAAACTTTTCTGTAATTTCTCGTTGTTTAGTTAAAGAAAATTTAGTAACTTTTTTATATTTTTTTGATTGTTTCTCTGGATGGTATTCGATGCTACTACATTTAGTTATGCTAGATGCGTTTAATGCGTTTCCATTATCACCAAATTTGAGTATACCATTTTCACCCTCATCTTTATCGTAAATGTACTCATTTCCATCAATATATACTTTTCCATCCTCAATCCAATAAACAGTATCAACCATTATATAGTTTCCAGATGGTGTTGCTTCAATATATTCAGATATTTTGTCAGTTCTACTTTCATTATAATTAAGAAGGTTGTCAATATAGAACTTCCCATTATTTTCGTAAAAATATTTTCCATTTATTTTTACATAATTATAGTCTATTTTTTCACCGCCTCTATTAACAGAATAATCATATGTAGAACCACTATATATTTTATATTTTTTTTGTTTGGCAACCACGAATCCTTGTCTAATTACATCATGAGCTTCTACAGATAATAAACTATCTGAATTAACTATAGAACTCTTAGTTGGTAATGCCTTAAACTTCTCAAGATGATAGGCAGTATCTGTCACACCGCTAATAAATGAAAGGTCAGGGGCGAGATATTTCTCGCTCCATTCCAACTCACGCTGTTTGAAATTATCTTTACCTAATTTAACTTTGTATCTTAACATTCTATATCAGCTTCTTTAACATAATTATCTTCTTGTATAATATCAACTGAAGCTCCGTCTACATCATCATCTGAATATAGCCAGTATTCATCGTGTGGGTCTTGCCTTCTAACATAGATGTCAAATCTTTTGTTTATATAGAAAGCACCATTTGTATATGGATATTCCTCAACAGAATCATCACTCTTATTAAATCCATTATTTAATATGTTACGCCAGATTACCCTACATGTTCCATCCTTTAATACCTTTGCGTAGCTAGGGCATCCTAGGTTATCCATTTTGAACAATTTATAGTTATACAACTCTACTTTACCATTCAAATAATCAATAATTGCTGGCTTATCTGTTTTTTCATCAAAAACATTACAAGTGAACACCCTATAGTTATCGTTTCTTCCACTAATTGCAACTAGATTGTAATACTTATCTTGAAGGCTATCATATAGTATTGCTTTATCGCCAACACTAAGGAAATGCTGCTCTAATGTAGTAAACTGATATACATTATATTTTTCTTCATCTTTTTTTATTTCCCTAATAGTTAAGAAATCAGGCACCATCGTCTGTAGTTTATCAAATGTTTTTATAGGTATTTCATAATGAGGATTATAATAATATCCTTCTTTAAAAATGTTGCAAATATATCCGTTTGAGCTTGCTTTTACTTCAAATTCATCAGATGTATCATAATCATCACGAACTATTTCGTCTGTAACATAATGTTTGAAATATTCATTAGATGATGAATTCACACTTTCCCTTTGTGCGGTATTAAATCTATGCATGATATAATCTATATGCCTTTCAATAGCATTATATCCATCATAATAGCACAAATCGCCATAAAAATGCTTATCCATTTCATACCAAACCTCATTATTATCTATAAGCACTGTTTTTTCACTTTCTGTTTTATAGCTTCTATCTGTTCCACTACTGTGTGCAATATTGTCTTTTTCATTTTCGTCTTCGTTATTAGCATAATTGTTCAAAATGCCATCAATAATAAATCCACTTGGTGTTTCAGTATTAGTATCACTAACATTGGTTATTCTGTGTATACTATCAATGTTAGTTCCATGATTGGCTTCATATGAGGTTTCAATACCACATGTAATTTTACCAAACGCATGAGAAAATTCAACAGTATCACCGCTTATCTCAGATTCATCCCATTTAGTTGATTTATCATAATCATATCCATACCATTCTTTATATCCTTTATTGTTTTTAATAAACGTCATATAAATACTAGTAAGTGGTCTTCCTAAGTTATCATGCAAATTAGATATATCAATATCATCAGTAAATACTATTTCACCGATGTCATCTGTATAGATATTCTTGGCAAATGCAAGTCTGCTAACATGGCTTTCAAACTCATACTTATGGTCTTGATATATTGACAGCATTGTTTCACCAGAACCAATGTTAAGCATGTCAACGTTATCATTCTGTTTTCTATATATTTCATATTCAGAAGATGTGTCACCGCTTGCAAATTTAAAATTAGGTAACTTTGAGAATATTCTTATATAATAGTCACATTCAATATCACCAACAACCTTCTTGTATGATATGTTTTGTGCTGTTACATCAACGTTAACGTACTCATTATTCACAATATAGTATATTGTGCTATTCACTAAATCGTTGGATTCACCAGTTACTTCTCGCATGAATTTTCTAGTGCTTGAATCGGTTCTAAATCTTCTACCTCCAATTTCTAAATCTTCTGTTCCCCTTAGTTGACCTTTTGTCAATTTTATCCATTGTCTGCTTATCTGTGTTGTTGAATTAAACACAGTGAAGATATAATCATCAACTATTTCACTAACTTCAGCATTATCCAATATTTTCTCAGTAAATGTTTCGGCACTAGTACTAGGTACAACTTTACCACTAGAAGCATCAACAAGTTCTGTTTCACCGCAATCTAAAGATATTTGTCCTTCCTTTTTTAATCTAGCTAGTTCATCATCAGCCTCTTTCTGTGTGTTGTATATATCAGATATTCTATTATTGTCTTTGTCTACAACCCAATATTTGTAAGTGGTATATGTTTTATATATGTTAACATAGTCACCTTTTGACAACCCATGCTTTGCTACACTATACATTACTAATTGTGTTGTGCCGTTGTCAGCCTTGGTGTTCTCGTTGAAATACGCTGTTTTCAATGAATTAAGCCCATTTGCACTTTCAATAATATCTGAGAAAGGACTTGCGGAATCTGATGGTGTGTATGATGAACTAGGGTATGTAATACAATAGTTCCAGTTTTTTTCAATTCTATTTCTAAATTTATTATAACGTGGCAAGAATGTATATAGGTCACGACCTGGATACATATCAACAAAATCACCACCACTCATATACATGATTGGTCTCTCAATCTCCAATTCAGTGTTTCCACTAAAATCGGCATAAGATTTAATTTTCGACTTATTTTCGAAGCCAAGCCAACCATTATATTTTTTTATTAATTTTTTTCTTCTGCTTTCTTTAAAGATGTCAATATCATCATATTCATAAAGATGCAATGCAATTAATCTAGCATGATTTTCAACTGGTGCTGTCACAGGAAAACATACTTTTTCTATTACTTTATTCCCTTTAACATCACGCATTAAATCTGTAATTGTATTGAAGCCTTCATACACCATATTATCATCTGGTAATTTACAAACAGTTTTAAACGTATTACTTCTGATTAAATGGTTGTTGAAAATATCAATACCGCAATGATATACAAAATTAGTTGTTGCATTAGATAATTGCGTATCTCTAATGGCATTCGTTGGGTGATTAACTTCAGTATTTAACGTATAACCACTTGGATAATTACTGCTTTCACTATCTATTTGGTCTTTTATTGTATTTCTACTATCGTATCCATATGATGCACTGCCTAAATAATTTAATTCGTTTCCACCCCAAAATTTCATTGTTTTTGGCTTGTATGCGACACCACTAAAAAGCTCATTGCCATCTTCACTCTGTACCCCATAATTAATGAAAGACACACCACTACTACCCTCATTCTTAACAATTTCTGTAATTTTATTGAAAAGAACGTTAGAACATATTGGGTTAACTTGACAAGTCAACCTTATAATATTACAATTCTCCCTCTCTTCCGTATACTGGTCATATTGACTAATAACTTCAGCAACGTCATTCAAAGGTAGAAGTTTTTTTCTACCCTTGAATTGTACGTTTAGTCCTTCACTAGTATTTGAAGAGACTTTGCTATCAAATCCTTGCAAAAATATTTTTGTATCCATTTAATATTTTAACTTAATTCTACAATAGATTAGCATTTGTTGAATAATTACCTGGGTTATTCCCAATAGGGTCTTGGCTAATTAATTTTATTTTAAAGTTTGTCAATTTATAAATAAAATTTGAACTAGTTGTAGCAAACAACTCTACAGGTACCATATCTCTATCTCTAGACCACTGAGGGTCTGCAAGTATACCCATATCTGATGACCATGTAAGAGTAAACCTCACAATTGAGAAATTTCCATCTTCGAATTTTACGACATCAGATGGAGACACATCAAATGTTTGATTGTTTTTGTCTTTAAACTTAAATACATATGAAGTTGTTTCGTAATCAGCAAGTGCTTGATTTTGCTTCTTTTCTATACTAACGCTTTCACTTTCATCTAATTTCATATCAATCGTTAGTATTTGCTCAAGTGTACTACCTTGACCACTACCACTCTTTTTAACATATGTTAAAGGTATTGGTAGCGCCTTTTTCAAATACACTGTACGACAGTCAAATAAATCGGATGTTTGAAGACTTCTTATATGCCTTACTAGATTATCATCATCTGTATACCAATACTCCCTATCAATTAATACAGTAAATACACTAGCTTTGTCACCTGTTCTTTCATTTTCCAAATTTATTGTCTTTTTGTCAAAAACAATATTACTGAAATCGTCATCATCAGAAACTAACCAATTGTTATTCTTTTTGAAAAACAACCCTGGAACGCCAACACCAGATTTTGTTTGATAATTTTGACTCAAGCTGACACCTTCTGGCATATAAATATCTCTAGTCATACCCATAAGCCAAAAGTTAATTGGAGTTTTAAAATCGCCATTATTTAACGTTATTGTATTAATTGCGTCATTTAAAGTCATATTGTCTCCATATTTTCCTCCAAATTCATTGTCTGGATTACACGTTTTCAAAAATCCAATACCATCAATTTCTCTATCAGTAATATATGGTAATACTTGTATTAATCTTGGCGTTTTTGTGTGTACATAGAATCCACCACATGAATATGGTTTAATGATAAATCTTATAGAACCAGTTTCAGCAGTGAAACAAATATATTCTGAAGTTGAACTATCTCCTGATGGTTTATATGTTATATTGGCATAACCCTCGCTAGCCTCGCTAGGGGTCATAATTTTTATTGGGTTAGTCCAATCGAAATCAATACTAATTCTTTCTCCAGCACTAGTTTCTGCTCTAATACCACCATCATCAGTTATAGATGATTTCATATTATAAGAACATGATGCAGTCTCATAGGTATAGAATGTTGATTGTGGCAAGTTTCCTATATCAATAAATCTCTTAGTAGGATATGGAACTTTTACTTTAGATGCACCTTCTGTCTTTTGTGATTCTCTTCCAGTGTTTGAAGTTGGCGTATTTACATTTTTAACAACATCATCCCTATTAAAGTCACCATTATACCAACTATCACCGCTACTATGGTTAAATGGATAATGATAAACATAGAATGGGTTTATAGGGTCGTTTATTGCGCTAGTACCATATCCATGTCTTTGTTGGTTTTTAAAATCTAATTCTGATTCATTACTATCAGGACAATTAGTATAATAATCCAATCTCTTGTAGTTAAACAATGACCAATACAAGTGTCTCAAATCAATATCATTAAGCATTGATTCATAGTATTGCTTAATTAATGGATTTGTTTCTTCTTCTTTATCAATTTTCGCATTAAATCCAAATGATTCATCACCATTATAGTTTACATTCCATCTACCCCATTTTGGGCAACAATCTGCCGTTATACCACTATCACTATTCCAATCACATTCCCAATCACCTTTCCACTTATGATAATATGTTACAGCATCGTCAAATGTGTAATATTTTTCATTTGGCTCTTTAACAATACCAGGTATTAGTGTAGGAGAAGAATTAAAGTTAATATTATCCTTTGCATGTGCATTTCCATCTAAAATTTCTCCATGATAAAGTTGAATGTTATGGTGATGGCAAATAGGACATTCCTCAACTATTTTCATTTTTGGATTTCCATTTTCATCAACTTCTGGAGTCTCACGAAATACATCTTTACCCTCATATCCACAATCTAAACATTTATGCGCACAATCATATTTGTATGTATATTCAAGACGCTTATTAAACGTTGCTGCTGAGTATTCTACATCTTCATCAGGAGATGTAGAATTGGCAGAATATGTATGTGCTGATATAACATTATAATCTTCATCGTAAGACATTTCAATACCGTTATAAGTCCATCCACTTATACGTCCACCTTTCCAAACAACGTCTCTATCTTTTTTTGTATACATGCTAAAGTTATCATTGATTGAAGGGGCCATTATAACAACATCAAAATCAAGTCTTCTATCTACAAATAATGCCCTTAAATAAGGCTGTACATTTCTTTGTTCATTACCACTTACAGTTTTTAAACTTTGACTACCTGCTTTATACACATATCCGAAATTGTCTAAGGTACTTTCTACGTCTTTACCTTTCTGCTTTGGCTCATGACTACTGAAACTATCTAACATAGGACTTACTGATGCAAAAGAAGGACTTCTTAGTATTTTAATATTTTTACTATCAATTTTACTTTTGGTAATGTAAGAACCATCCCTTGTAAAAGCAGCAAAATAATTACCAATTAAATTTGGGTTGGAAGTATAGAACGCACTATTATAATGCGGTTTATCAGGTATTGACCTATTATTAATATAATGTCCATAAAATACAGAAGAATAGTTGTCTGCAACAATATTTGGTATGTTATATGGTGCTTGTACGTTATATCCATCTTTTAACGAATATTTTGTACGAGCTTTCTTTAAATCGCTATACATTGGTGTTACCATCCTATATAATATTGGTGATATACCTCCCCTTGATTCGTATGTAAATTTACCAGATGAATCTGATAATATATAAGCCCCTTCAGCGAGTGAAAACATCTTATCGAACTTAAATTTCAACAGTGAACGTTTTGTTTTTGGTGCAGCAATATCGTCTCTTGTTCCACTGTAAAAATCTTGCCACATCAATTGGTTATAATTATATGTCTTATTTTCGTCTCTTCTACTGAACATATAAGTATCCTCTTGATGGAGACCATACCAACCTTTTATGTTGTATTGTGTTTCACTATTATTATCTGTCCAATCAGATTTATAGAAATAACTAGTATTAGCAACACTAGCACCACTACTATCACTTTCCGTTCCTAGCATAAATTTAGTTGGCATGGTATTTAAACTAGTTATAAATGGTCCGCCATTCATGATATTAACAATCTCTTCACTAGAGTTATCTTTAACTAAAGTATCACATGTTTCACCATCCTTATTTGGGCATCCTTGCGTTATTCTAATAGAATACTTATTAGGCTGATAAATAAACCATCCAATTGTCCTTATTGGCTCATCAGGATTTTCATCATTCGGTACATCATATAAGCCAAGGAAACATGGTTCTTTATCAGCTTTAGCAATATGCATTTGTGGTGCTTGTGCCTTGGCAATATCATTTAATCTAGTGTTGCTATCACACAAACAATTCTTAATAAGATTTTCATTAGATGACTTATAAGAATATATTTCAACATAAGCATAAACTTCACCGTTTTTAGAAATATTATCAGATTTGCCAGTTACACAGAAAACATACCTACCTTTTGTGTCGCTAGTTTTTGTTTCTTTTCTATGCTCACCAGTTTCCGCATCTATCACTTCAACCTCATAATCATTTCTATAACCCTTATATTCCACATCCTCAATCTTACATTTATATCCATCTACTGAAAAATCTGTCATTTCAATTACGCCATAGAACATATTTTCATCAGTACAAACATAATCAATTCTAGTTGTTGCAGAATTGTAAAACTTAGTACTTAATGGGGTTGCTTTATAAGAACCAGATATTTTTGGAGTATCTAGTTTAATTTTCTCAGTAATTGTTCTACCATCAGCGTCAGTAACCTCTAATACATATTCTTGGTTTGTAAGGCCACTTGTATAATACGGTTCTAAATCACTATCAATTCTTTCATATTTATCGTCATCATTAGGAACTTGTGTATATATCCATCCATTACAATTGGATAAGACATTTCCACTTGCATCAATTTGTCCACCAATAACAAATGATTCTTCTGTCATACCATACTCTTCAATGACAATATCATCGAATTGGTCATATAACTTATATGAATAAGGTGTTTTAATATCATCAGATGATACCTTTATATATCCATATGCATGATTTTTATTGCTATTTTGTGAATATCTACATTTAGCTAAAATTTCTTTGGTAGTTGGATTATCACATCTACCACATTCACCACCACTATACGCATCTGGACAATATGACCTTCCTTGGTATTCTATATCTAGTGTAAATGGCTTTTTACTGTTTTGGAAGCAAGGAGCATAGAACATTTTATTAAATTTGTCAATGGCAGTACTACCTTTTTTGATGCCAAAATAAAAATAGAATGAATTGTTGTATAATGGCATATCATATCTACCATCGGCATGGTAGAAATGTCTAATTCTACCCTCACTATTATTTGCTTTATCATCTTTTTCAGCACCCATTCTGAATGTTATATATGTTTCGTCTTTCTCATCAAATAATGCTTGTTCGAATCCGTTATTATATAAATTCATTGGGAGTTGCAGTCTACCATCGAAGTCTACTGGGTACATATACTTAAATTTAGGTATCAAGTAGTTGGTATTTTTATCTGGCACTTGAGTTGCATAAGCATCATGTAAATCTTGATATTCTTGTGGTATAAAGCCAATGTGGTTTAATGTTGCAAACATTGCACGATTCTCCATGTCATCAAGCTCGTACTTGCTAATGAATCCATCTGCGTCAATTTGTCCATATTGTGTACTATTACCACCTTCATGATAAGCCATATTATGAGTCATATCAATAGCAACGCCAAGTTCGCTTAATCTCTCAACGTTAATACATGATTTTGCTCTAGTTCCAACATATGTACATGCAAGGTCCATGAAAAGACCAGTAGAATATGCTGGTGTTCTTTCATCACCATCATGATTCCAGTCCATTCCTGTTGTAATGGTTGTACCACTATCTTCAGCTTCACCACTAGTATCTCTATTGTAATTCACCTCCTTTTCATTAGGGTCTATTGATTCTTGAATTGTCGCTACTGCTGGTATATTTGCTGTTGTTGAAGGTAAACATTTAAAGAACTGTGGTATGCCATATATATTCTTTGGGTTTAAGTTGCCCAATAATATAATATCGGTTGCAAATAGTCTTACAGCTTTAAAGTTTCCACCTCTTTTATTCATTTCAATATCTGCATTGTCATTGTCAGTAGTTGCTTGTAGTGCTGCATAGTAATAAGCTGTTAAGCCATCTTTATTTTCTACTGGCTTAATTAAGCCTCTTTTATATCTAACTTGTGCAGACTTATTTTTATGCCATCTTTCCTCTCCGTCTGGCATACTATCACTACTGTTAGAAACATCAAAATCATTACTTGTATATCCTATGTTACATGTAACATAAGTTTTCAATCTAGAATACAAACTCTTATCTGAACAGTATTCATTTTTCGCTCTGCTCAATGTAAAAAATAAAAATGTTTTCTTTTTTCTCTTTCTCCAATACCAAAGTGGCATATAAAGACAGCCATTAACCCAATCTTGGTACATGTCTAATTTAATAATTTTAAACTCTTGTGCAAGATTTCTTTGTATTTTGTCCAATAAGTCGTTAATACTAGTATCTTTTTCACAGCTTCCTTCCATATCTTCAGGACAGTCACTATAATCACCACACCAACATCCTGGATAGTATGCTACATTACCCTCACTTACACCAGCAGAAAGTGCTATACAGTATATATAATCTGGAATCCACCCTAAGAACCACTCAAAAGGACATATATCAAGCGGCCAAGGCAAACAAATGCTTTTAAGTGCTCTGAAGAAACCAAGTACAACATTAACAATGCAAAGCATTGCATTAATAATTGTTACTATCCATACAATCATAGTATATATTATACATACAATCATATATAAGAATGGTAAATCAATTCTAAGCTTATTAAAAGGTATCGGATTTTGGTTTTCAGCAAGATTAGAGCCTTTCAATGCACTATAGTTCTTAGAATAAGCTCTATGCGCCACTTGTGTTTTAGGTATATAATTTTTAACACTATATACATTGTTCCAATAAAGGTCACGGAAACAGCTTAATGGCGTTGCAGAGCCAAATGTATACATTTTTTCAATTTCAGAACCTTTATCTTGTATTGTTGGTATTACATCTTTCTTATCCTCACTGAATATTGGGTTCATTGGTACTAGATACTTTGCAGTATGTCTTGAAAATCCTTCGTCACTAGTTTCGTTCTTACTGAATCTAAATCTAACTTGTGTTCTAGTTGGAATACCCTTATTAGGGTTATCTGTTGGGACGATGTTACCATACTCATCAGTTCCTATATAGTCTAGGTTCATTGGAATCTGGTAGCACCACACACCATTTTCATCAATAAGTTGATTTCCTTGAATCTGGTATTCCTCAACCAATCCATCAGTTGTTTTACGAATCATTTCAATTGTTCCGTTACCAGCAATCAATTGGTCGTTCATACCATTTTCAACGTCTGGTGCGCATTTATGTCCTATCGCATGCCCTTCATTATCAGATACTATTGAACCCATGAATACACAAGTAGGCTCGAATTTATACTGTATCTGAATATCAGCACGAGTTATTGAGGCAATGCCATTGTCAGCATCACCCCAGAAAGGATAAACAAATACGCTTCGATTCTGCGAAAATAATTGAGCAAGGTTATCTAGGTTTGTGCTTTCTTTAAATTGTGTAGGGCTATCAAACATTGATAAATTATATCCCTTATACTCGAAATCACTTGGTCTTTGAGAAAGTACACCAATATCAGATAAGTCGATGTCAACATGCACGGTAACACTACCAGTAGGAACACCGAATATCATATAGTCACCTGCATTATTAGTGACTGTAGTATATTTCCAATATTTATCGTATACCTCTAGATATGTATCATCATCTAGTACTAATCTTTTATTAGGAAAAGTACCAACAACCCTATAGCAATCATCATCACTATAGTCTGGGAGTATATTATATCTTCTACCTTCTTTATCCTTTGTTGTAACCTCTTTATATGGATAAATTAACTCCATATCAGTAGGGTCATTCTCATCCCTCTCAATGAATATTGAAAGCTTTGCATTTGGAATACCAAACGCATCATTAGCAAGAACCCTTCCAATTATAACACCATAGTTGGAAGAGTGTATTCTATAAGCATCCTTCTGTCTAAGCTTTAATGACAAGACCTCAAGAAAATCAAAGTCTTGTTTCATATTAACATGTAACAGAGTATCTTCTGCTATATTTGTGTGTATTCTGTAACTTTTATCCATCGTTTATTTCATATATTTTCCTAGGAACTTAGGTAGAACAATTTTTATTTCCTTTTTGAAAACCATTTGGTATACAATTGAAAATATTAATATTGGCACTATTATACATGCCAAAACTAATATAATAGGAAACATAATAAGTTTCCACAAGTAGTTATATGATTTTTGTAAAAGATTTTCATTTCTAGTCACGCCATAGGCTTCATCCAAAACCATTTTTTTCTTACAATTACAACCCATAACACTATTTAATTTTTATCTTAATTTACATTTAACTTGAATATCAAATGTAGGATTTTTAATCTCATACATTGAATTATAATCCCCATATAATACATTGTCAACTGCCATTAAATCAATCTGTTCTGATTCAGAACCACCTGGCTTATTAAATGGCTGCTCTGAATCCAATGGTGGTAATGGACACTTATCTGGAGAATATCTGCCATTCCATATTTTATATACTCTTAAGTCAATTAAGCCAATAACACCATCAAGTAATGTTATTTCTTTTTCCAAATCACCCAAAAAGATGTCATCACCCATTTCATGATTATTAACATCAAAATAATCTATAACAGCATTAATAACATTGGTAATTACATTTGCTGGATTATAGTTTTTATCAACAAAAACATCAATACCTAATCCAATATTATAGATTCTACCGCTTTTAATCTCAATGTAATCGTTTATTTGCTTGTAGTTGGACATATACTCTATGACGTTCTCTACAAGCGTCTGAGGAAGCGCAGAATCAAGCTGTCCTAAAGCATTTATGCCCAAGAAATCCATTTCAATCTTGTTATTGGCTTCAATAACTGTATTTCTAAATGGAGCGCCATATTTAGGCGGCATCTGCATTAGTTTAACTCTATAGTCTTTAACAGTGACAGCACGATTTTGAGCGCCCATGTTATATTTCATAAGTGCCTTTATTTCTTCTGTAGATGGCTCGTCTTTACCTGCTACAGCAGTTGATAAATTAGTTACCTCAAATGAAGTTATAACTTTACCTCTCAAAGAACCATCGGTGTTACCAGTGTTTCCACCCCAATCAATATTAGCTAGAGAGATTTTATTAATGGCACCTGGACCAAGGTTTGTTGAAACACCTCCACCAACTCTATATAGAACATACATAGTCCAACCTTCCTTTGGAATAACACCTAGCATGTCATTATTGATTTGTCTAGATGCGATGTATTCGCCATATGTAGTATATTTACTAGGAACATCAGCATATGTATTACCAGCGCCAAATATAATCTTTAAATAACCGTTATCAGTAAATTCTGTAATGAATTTTTGTGTAAGTGGCTTCCATTTTCCACGATAATAACGACTAGTTCTAGCAGTTTTTATTTCACCACTTTCATCTTTAACGACTTCATAATAATCATCATATAAATGAGGGTTATACATGTCATTGATAACGTAATTATCAATATTAGCCTCAGTTCCAAATCTCCATTGGTCTGCAAGTGAATCACACTCAAAGAAACGATACGTCATAACAGATTCACTTCCAATTCTATATTGTTCTTCGTCTATATAGTATTCATATGTACTAGGATTAGTATTAAAATCTGTGGTTTCCTTAAAGATGATTGATTCTACATTCATAACATTAGATTCAGGCAGTACTACCTCCATAAATGGCTTTAAATCAGTAGGATATATAACTTTTTTATATATCTTTGTGATGCCATTTATTACGATGGTTGACTTAGAAACATTATAACCAGTAATATTACCATTACCGTCTCTTGCAGGTGTCATTTTTCTATTTGAAAAACCATCTTTATTGAATTGTTCGGCAAAATTAACATCTTCGGTAAGTTGATAATTATAGTCACCTGCTGATACTATACTAGTATTCTGTAGAATTGGGGCATAATTCCAGTCTGGTAGATGTATACTCTCACTACTTGTTGGGAGTACACAACTAATTTCAACCTCACAGATTGAAGACTTCTTTCCTGGAATCTTCAACCCATTTGCTCTAGCCTTGTTTAAAACACTACTTTTTAAAGTCGCACTATCAATGTTTGTCTCTTGATACATTCTATCTGTGTGATAACTAAGGTCATCACCAACAGCAGCCACAAGGTCTATAAACCATGCGCCAAC
>Ga0247610_10004052_pt1 | contig 15788 bp, 14 predicted proteins | sample 174DNAGHGhighgp2_FD_193483 | JGI IMG/M metagenome (GOLD analysis project Ga0247610, IMG submission 193483) | Sheep rumen microbial communities from Palmerston North, Manawatu-Wanganui, New Zealand - 1742 DNA GHGhigh gp2 | ecosystem: Host-associated > Mammals > Digestive system > Stomach > Rumen... | reverse complement strand
ATCGAAGATATCACTAAAGAAATCTGCATTATCCATCTCTACCTGATATGCTCGGTCAGTTTGATTTGAGATGAAAGAGGGTATTTCCTTAAGATGTCCGGATAGTCCCTGTAACTCATCAACTTCTATTTTGCATGCCTCGAATAGATTCTTGAAATCTTGCCCATTGATATCCAGGTTTGGAAAGAACCTATTCAATGTTTTCTTTAATTGACTGGGAGCAGTTTGGGCTAGCATCAGTTCATCAACATATATGAAGACCAAACCTCTTTGCCTGAACTTAATGGCCAATTCATCATAATGGCTTAATACATACTTAGTTAGCTTCTTGCTTTTACCATTCTCAATATAGTAGACTCTGTTGTCTGTATCATCTCCGCCAGACAGCAATCCGAAAGATAGTTTACGCTCTCCTAGTGGTTGAATCATAAGACCATATTATTAATAACTCATACAAAGTAAGCCTTTTTAATCGGTAAATGCAATAAAACTGTGCAATATTTTGCGGCAGTCTGAAGGGCGTGAGTAATGTGAGCAAATTTGCAAAAAAGTTCAAACAGACAATTATGGAACAGACATTAACCACATCCACCGGCACTTTAGACAGAGCCACGCTGGCCACTATTATCGACTGCATTAAAGCATCAGTTCGCAGTTACAATGCAAATCATGGGTATATACTCAGTGAGGAAAACTGCAAGGATCTCAGTCAGGACGCCGCTTTAAAAGCAATCCACTCCTGGAAGTCATTCAACCCCGAAAAGGGCTCCCTCAATACTTGGGTCTCACGTATTGCCATTAACTGTATCAATGATCATTGGCGTGATCAAAGCAATTGGGCTTGCTATATAGATGGTAAGGATATTGTTGAACCAGATCGTTTCTCTGAAGACGATCCTCATGCTGATTACTGCACAAAGGAACGTCATGACTGGTTAATGAGTCATATACAGAAATTAAATCCGCGAGAGCGCAAGGTTGTAATGGATTATTCCATTGGTTATAAACCAAATGAAATAGCAAGAAGGCTTGGGGGTGTCTCCTCAAATGCCGTGAGCATTCTGCTTTGTAATGCTAAGCAAAAACTCATTGCTATGGCAAAAACGGAGCATAGCGTAGCATGTTGAATAGAAGTATTAACTAACACATAAACTAAATCATTATGGAAACTAAAGTTTGGACCTACACTCTATCAATTGAGAGCAAGCACCCTGTTCTTATTCAGGAATCCACCGGTCAGAGATTACTGATTGACACTGGCAGCCCAATTAATATTGGAAGCCCATTCCAACTATGCGATGAGTTACATAACGCCTCAAATATGGGGATGCTTAAAGAAATCAACGCATTGTCACAGTTAAATATAGATGCAGTAATTGGCTTGCAGACCTTAAAAAAGTATCATTGTTTATTTAATTATAATGAACGTACCGTTCAGTTCTCAAAAAATGCTTTTGGAATATATGGAGCAGAAATCGATATACAGACTCCTGGTGATATGTTCATTTCTTTTAAAGGAAACTTGTATGGAGATGAAAAAACCATGGTATCTACGATATTGGATACGGGTGCTACGACATCATACATCAATGAATCTTATTGTGCTTACGCTTCTCCAACAGAGACCATCCAAGACTTCTATCCGGGTATTGGAACATTTGACGTAGTAAAATTCGAAGAGATTCATTTTGTGCTTGGACACTATGCTTTGGGCATATCGTTCGGTGTTTTGCCTAAGGATAAGAGTATAAGTTTGATAACCACGCTTCTTTGTGATGCAGTCGTTGGTTATGATTTATTTAGCCAAGCATCAATGGTAGAGCTTAATTTTGAGAATAATACAATGACTATTAATATTGATGACATATGATAGTAACTATTATAGATACCACCCCTGACGCGCATTTGTTACATGCTACCTACGCTGGTATTGATGATGCGTTAGTACTGATTAACCCAAAGTCAGAAGAACTGGATAAAGTTCTCAGAGAAAGGCCCGAGCCATTGATGGGTTTGGGCCATGGATGCTCAAGCGGCTTATTTGGATGTGATTGCGATATAATTATAGGCGAGCGCAATTTAGACCTCCTTAAGGATAGAGACCTAATTTGTATCTGGTGCAATGCTGACGGCTTTTTAAAAAGGCATCCTGAATTGACAGGTTTTGCAAGTTCTATGTTTATAAGCAATGAAAGCGAGCTGTATTACTGCGGTTTTAGTAATTATACAAATGAAGATATATTCAGCGAGGTCTGTTTATTCAGTGAGCGGGTAAATAAGTTGATTCAGGACGATGAACCTCTTAAAGATTGGCCCTCTCTTCTGCGTAGTCAAGCTGACATGAGTAAGGACTATGTTGCTTATAATTATAACGGTTTATATTATCAACCATAACTATGAAACAGATACTTATACTGGCTGCATTTATGCTTTTCTCGTCCTTCACAGATGGCTTTTTGAAAAAGGGCGATAGTATAGTCGATAGCCGTGTTCTGGTGTGCAATGAGATAAATCACTCATTTGTAATATGCTACGCTAACGATTATTCAAAATTTGGCTTTGTTGATAAACGAAGACTAAGTTTAGAAATAGTTATTGAGCCCCAATTTGATAATGTTTATAAGTTTAACACTTGTGAAGGCTGTCTTGTCTGGGTTGAGAAAGATGGAAAATGGGGAGTCCTTGATATTGACTCTTATAAAACTGATTCTATAGAGTTCTTATATGATGCACCGTCCGAATTCAAGGAAGTATCATATGATAAAAATACTCATAAGGTAAGATATAAAGCCGAAGTAGAACGTGACGGTAAACGAGAGTTCATACAGGTGGAAAAATACCTTTGTTTAAGTTATTATGACTATTAATTTGTTGTATCGGTATTAGTGTGTAGCTTTATACCTCACAATGCTATACTCATTAAGTATTTAATTGTAAACCATAAAAAGGGACGATTATGAAAAAGCTATTAGAAGATTTCACTATTAAAGAGCTGACATCTATGGTAGAAGAGGAGCTATGCACAGAGGTGAAAATCCGTGGAATAAGTATTGACCCGAGTGGAGCTTGTCTACTTGTTGACGAACAATATGATAGGGAAGACGATGTTCAAAGTGTTATGATCGAGTATGAAGTTGCTGGAAAACCTGGTAATGAATCTTGCGCCATTTCATGTTTTGAGTGGTACGTTGACCAACAGAAGCTACATTTCCAAGAGGAACTATATGATTGTGATTATGCTGATTTTGAGCATAAACACTTCTTCTCTTGGGATAAATGGATTGATGATCAGATCAAATATGGTCCTGAACCGTTATTCTGAGTAAGTGCAGTATCGATACTATGCGTATCACTTAAGCCGGTACCATCACGTCAGGTATTTTTTGTGCTCCAGCTCTCGTCGTTTCTGCTTCTGCCTTATCTGAACTACCTCCTCAACAAACTCTTGACCATCAAAGTCATCTCAGTTAAACATAATGCTTAGTATATAATCCTTTTGTTCAAAGGTATTAAAAAGAACTTTATATTTGTCGCTAAATCATAATTACTGCCATATGATTCAGCAGCTCAATATAAAAAACTTCCGATGCTATAGGGAAAGTACAATCCATTTTAATGGTACCTCCATTCTGGTCGGCCGCAACAATGCGGGGAAATCAACCTTGATAGAAGCCTTGAAAATAATATCATCAGTTACAAGAAAGTATAAAACCCTTCGTTTTGTCGCACCCCCGGAATGGGTGGAAGATGAAAGATGTTTTGGAGTATCTCCAAATGTTAGTTATATGAATATCTCTGACAGAGGGTTGTTTTATATGTATGGGAACCCTCCTGCAATTATTGAAGCCATCTTTTCCAACGGAACTTCAATAAAAGCATATGTAGGTGAAGGCTTGGATATATTTGCAATACTTTATGATAAATATGGTTGCCCTGCCAGAAACAGTAAAGAAGTCAAATCTATAGAAATTCCTGTAATAGAAGTTCTTCCACAGATTTCGGCAGTATTGGATAATGAAAGACTTATCAAGAAAGCCACAGTTGACAACAATAGGGCAACGCGCTTGGCATCAAGAAACTTTCGCAATCAGCTTTTCTATTACGACGAAGCTTTTCCTACATTCCGCGAGTTTGCAGAATCGACTTGGGATGGATTACAAATCAAGTCGGTAGAGTTAAGTTATTCAGATGAAGGTCAAATTATACACTTTTTTGTTAGAGTATTTGATTTCGAGGCTGAAATAAGCTGGATGGGGCATGGCCTTCAAATGTGGGTACAAACAATGTGGTTTATATCACAATGCTCAAGAAACTCAATAGTAATTCTGGATGAACCGGATGTTTATATGCATGCAGATTTGCAGCGCAGACTGGTAAGGCTTGTATCACCAATGTTTTCCCAGTTGATTATTGCAACACATTCTCTTGAGATCATAGAGGAAGTATCTTCTGACAATATAATACCCATTGATTCTCACAAGGATCTTATCAAACCCATTGGGGATGAAATACCCCTTATGCAACTTGTGAAGGAAATGGGCAGTCCTCTCAATATTGATTTGGCCAGGTTATTCGTAACCAATAAATTTATTGTATGGGAAGGTGATGATTCTGGAAGAAAGGTCCTGTCTGCATTTCAGTCAATTCTGTATCCTCAGGATTTACACCCTATAATTACATTCCCGAAAGCATATATTGAGGGCTGGGGCGGCTGGAAAAAAGCAGCAACCATAGCAGAAGTATTCTCATTAAACAATATGCATGTAGTACTATATTGCATAATGGAACCGGGATATCATACAATGGAAGAAATACATAATCGCAGATTGGAAGCAAAAGAGAAGAATATTAACCTCCATGTGTGGGATAAAAAGGAAATAGATAATTATGCCATCAATTCAATGGCAATATACAGATATATAAACTCCAATAAACGTAAGGGCGTAATATCAGAGTCAATGGTAGAAGAAACAATTGATACTATTGTTTCCGGAATGAAAGATGAAGTTATGAATTCAATTTCAGTGGCTATTCAGCAGAATAATGATGGTAGGAATAAGGCTACAATGGAAGAGTCATGGGAAGAAATTAGTGGAAGGTGGTTGCAACCTTTAGACATACTGTCAGGAAAGAAGTTCTTCAATACTTTGTCACTATGGACTCAGGATAATTACGGTATTAGTATTAGTGCCAGACAAGTTGTAAAATATTTCAGGGTGGAGGAAGTCCCTTATGAGATAAACATAGTGATATCCACTATAATGGAAGGTAAAAGCTTGTAGCCTTATTTTTTGTATAAGTTATTTAGGAGCATTTTCATGGTTGAATCAAAGGTCGCCTTTTTCAATTCACATTCCCAAATGATATAGACCTTCCAACCAGCAGCTCTTATCTCATTTATATCTTTCTCATCTCTTTCTTTGTTTTTGGTAATCTTGTCAATCCAGAATGCAGTATTTGTTTTAGGTATAACAAAGTCTTTGCAGCCGGTATGCCCATGCCAGAAACAGCCATTGATAAAAATGACTGTTTTATATCTGCTCAGTACAATATCTGGCTTTCCTGGAAATCTCTTGTCATGAAGTCTGTACCGGAAACCATTAGTCCATAGAGTATGACGAACCAGTATCTCCGGCTTTGTATTCTTGGAACGGATGTGCGTCATGCAATCATGCCGTTGCTGTGGTGTCATTTTATCGGGCATATCAATAACCAATGAGAACAAGACCTTTCAAGGGCAATTTCAATCTTCCGTTAATATACAGAGTTTCAAAGAAATTGAAAATTGCATCAAAGTCTTGGTGACCGCGATAATCATTGCGCACGGCAATAATCAGGTAATCAACGCCATACATCATACATGCTTGAAAGACATCTTTGAGAAACTGATTGTTTGAATAGGCTCTTCCTGCTTCAACTTCTATAACAATACGGCCGTCATTGCTAACAGCATCTGCATCAAAGTATTTATCAATTTTGTTATTCAGACTGAAAAGTACTGGTACTTTGATTTTATCCTCTGATAATTTGCTTTCTTCAACAAGGAAACCGGTTCTTTTTAGGTCTGGAGCTATAATCTTCAAGACCTCGTTGCTCTTCAGTTTGTGTGTTTTTGAATCTATATCATCGACGTGTTTTATAAAACAGCTAATGACATTCTCAATTGACTTATCCATTCCTACGGAACGGGGGAATAATTGATATCGTAACATAATAAAAACTATTTAGGGAATCCTTTCTTTCTCAGATATTGAAGATTGAGCCAGAAGGTATATTTATATGTATCTGTAAGAGGTCTTTTCCCGGTTGCGACATCATTCATCACTTTCCATTTCCAGTCATCAAGGCAGCGTTTCCTGCGGTCCCAATCAACCATTTCTTTTATGATATCCATTGTTATCTCACCGCTCTGTACGCCTGCAGCCTGTTTTTTTTCTGCCATGGCCGCTTCTTTGTCTGCTTTTTCAGCATTGTCTTTTGCTGCCAGTTCATCGGCTTCTTCAAGAAGGTCAATATTAAATTTGCAGACTATCTCGTAAATAGCCATGGCTCTCTTGCGGTCAGTATCAGTAATAAGATGATTGAATTTAATTTTATTTGCGGTATCCCGTGCCGCACTTTGGTAATGCAGGGCAAGGTATCCTGAAGACTGTCCCCAGTCTGCAATTTTATTCCATAGAGAAGGTGGGATGGAACGGATTATATCCATTTCATGTTCGTATATACTGCCGGATTCCTGCTCATCTGTTATAATCCTTCTTGAAGATGGATTGTTTGGATCTAACAAATCATCTTTGATTTGCTCCAGATCATAAGCAAAAGTATGTTCTTTCACTTTTTCCCAGCACTCCTCTTTCTTTGCCCATTCAATGTAGTGCGATCCAACAGAGTTTTCAATAATAAAACTGTTGACTTGTTTCATTAAATCAAAAATGAAATCAGAAAGGGCAGGTGAAAGCTGCTGGGCCTTCCATATTTTGTATAGGTCTAATTTGTTGTCTGTTATTCTCGTCAGAAGAGCAATTGTATAAGGTACTGTGACATTCTTCAATTCACCAATATGTACAGCGCTAGCTTTTGTTCCATACCGTTTGTCTGCAGTTCTGAAAAGGATAGCTTTTGCTATAGTATCTTCAAAATAAACATTGTTTATAGTTTTAAGATTCTCCGGAAGGTTATTATTGATAAACCGTGCATAGTTCTTTTCATTGCCGCGTGCAACAATGTGTGGTCCAATGACCAGTTTCTTACCTTCATAAATCTCTTCATAAGCATTTATGTATTTAGCTATGTCTGTTTTTGTAAGGACCTGCCCTTTGGGGTACTTTTTGTCAAAAGCATCCATTCTGGATTTGGTGAAACCTTCTTTTTGTCGCATGGTTTTGTATTGCCCTCGTGCACGTTCAAAAAACCAGTATGTTTGCAGAGGACTGTCGGGGTTAAACGGCGTAAGAATATACCTGGACAGTTTCTCGAATTCAATCAGGGCCTGGTTGTTAGCACTGAAATCGGCATCGTTGACTTTGTTCTGTGTGTTGGCATATCTGGAAATACGTGAAACAATCTCACTGAACTGTTCTTCTTTCTTGACGACAGAAATCTTCACCTGTACATATATATCGGATATATCCGCTCTGTCATTTTTCCATGTGTAATATATTGATGCTGTCGTTTGTCCACCATTGACAATTTGCAGATTCCGTATTTTGCTTATGTTATGTCCTGAATCATCCAATTCAATGTGATCGGCCGTAACGGCTAAACCATTATTGTATGCAAAAAACATATGCGGTTCCGTCTTGATCGTCTCACGTATTCCCTTGTTTATTTTACCATTGAATTGCAGAAATGAACGTACATTCTGTTCCAAAAGTCTTGCTCCATACAACCTGTACAACTCTGCCAGACAAGCTCCAGGAATGATGGCTATATAGGCTTCATAATCCTCGTTTTCTGAGCTGGCAGAAAGACAGGGGACAGTTGCATTCATTTCCTTGAAGTCAATTTGGATAGGAACGTGGGAATCTTTTGATATTTGAAACAGATATTCAATATCGAGAATCCTATAAAAAACGCTATTCCCGTTTATTGAGGTTGATTTCGGGAGTTCACCTTTGTATTCACCATTGGTCAGAACAAAAGCATTGACGCGAACCAGGTTTTCTTTAAGCTCCTCATATGAACCAAGGGTATGGGCAAATTCAAAAATAGGGGATGATTCTGCCACTTCATTCTCATAATTGTTGTATGTAGCTTTCCTAAAGAAGTTGGTAATGCGGGTTACAGCCTGGTCTATATCTTTTTTATAGATTACAGGTATTTCTTCCTCAGGTCGGTAAATCGTGATAAACAAATCTACTGTTTCATAATTATCAGAAATGGCATAACCATTGATTTTATGCATTGCCTTGGTGCCCAAATCTTTCTCATCATATGCCACGGTGGTGTTTTCTGTTTCTCCGGCTTCAGACAGAAGATCAAGGAACAAACGCGTAAAAGTTTGTTCTTGGGTATCTCCTTCTTCATTGGCAAGCTGTCTTGAAGTTACATCTTGGCAAAGTTGTTGGTAAAATTTCTCCTTTTCAGTCATGTTGTTTTATAGTGTCAAGCACAATGGATTCTTTTGTTCTGTATTCTTCACAAGCAGTTATTGCTATATGATAAGTAAGGTCTCCCACTCCTTTACGCAAATCACTTTCTTTGATTCGTGGGAAATTTTCTTCAACCTTATAGTATGATTCATCTCTTAGCTTATATGCCCGGTTTTCATATAAGTGTTCATCTTCATCAAAATAACCGACAGTAATTAATTTCTCATTAAAAGTTGACAGAGTCGTTGGATCTATTTCCAAATATCGCCTCAGCTTATCTATCTTCTCCGGAAGGGTTTCTCCGTTCAGCTTTGTAACTTCAACAGAGCAATGATACAAATACAAATTTTCGAACAGTGTTTCATCCAACTGGCGTTCACTGCTTATCTTAACTACTTGTGGATTATTAGTTGCTGTGGTTTTTACTTCAACAGCCCAAGTGTCACCTGTAAAATCCCTGAGGGCAGCATCTGCACCAACCCAATAATTCATAGCATCAGACGCAGAAAAGACATTCTTTTTCATAAGTTTATCCAAGAATGTCAATTCTCCATACAACCCTTGTTGTTCGGCAGGCGTTAAGCCATCAATTCCGGCTTTGTCAAACAAATTTCTCCATTTGTCCAATTGGGATATCACATTGTTAATCATCTCATCTTCCGTACCAAGAGCCCTTACATTATTAATCAAACTCTCGCACAAAAAAGAGAACGTATCCCTTTGAGCGGGTGTCAGAAGTTGTATAAGCAACATTCTGGATCTCGGGAGGGTAGAGTCATTATAAATACCAACTTTCAATTTCTTAAGATTGGAAAAAGAAGCTGTATCAATTTTTATCCGGTCAGGATAAGAAAATGAAATGCCATAACCCTTCTCATCGCTTGCGTAGGTAGCATAAATGTGAAATGGAATCGAATTGTCATACAACAATTTGGATATTCCTATTAGATCCATAGCTTCCATCTTGGCCCACAGATCAAGCATACGATTATTCATTGTCATAGGCGTTATCATTTTCTTTATTGAACAATTCTTCTTCATCGGCATATTCGCTTATAGGATTTGCCACATAGCTTACTGCAATATCATTTCGGCTTGTATTTGGAAAAGAAATAACAAGTCCTATAAACGGCTTTCCCGTATCAGGATAGCTTTCATCTGCTCCACGTGGATTAAGGGGATAAATCATTAAAAGCGGTTGGGTAGCCGGTCGGAATTCTTCTCTGACAATATCTGGGGCCGGGTATGTCTTATCCCAAATCTTATCATGTTCTCTTTTTCTGGTCTTTGTTACCTCAAGTGCTTTAGCGAGTAGTTTTGTATCCAAGTCGAGAAATTCATCGGTCTGGTCACCAACAATATGGTTTTTCCTTATGTAGTAGGATTCTTTGTATTTGCTTGCTTGGGTATCTGTCGCATGACTGCGATAATAGCAATTGGCATCATATTTATCGTTAAAAGAGTAATGGGACTCGTTCTCTCGTGTAGAACGTGACATCAGGGCAACACTCCAGGAAGTGAGCTCTCCTGATTTGTTTAGAGTTTCAATGTATTTGCAAATCAAATCAAAATTCACCTTGACTAATTGCTTGCCAACCTTGAACTTGCGCAGATAATTACAAATCAAATCCGGTGTAATGTTACGCCACAAGAAGCACGTTTCATGTCCGCTTGGATTAGATGGTGAACCGAAATTATCAAGCAAGTCTTCCGTGTGCCTGAGATTGTCAGATCTTACTTGCGGATCCATCTGCAATTGATATGTTTCAACCAAACGTGTTGCCCATGAGACTTGTATATCTTTGGTATATCTCATTTTGGACAGGGATGTAATCTGGAGTATGCCAGGGTGGGAACGTACCTTTAAGGCAAACTTGTCAGGTGTACTGTGTGCTTCCGCCAGATAGTCCAATTCTGCACGCAGTTCTTCATTTGCCATAGTAATATGTCGGAACCATTCATTCAGTTCCGGGCTTGTAAACAATCGGCACAAATCTACATATCCTGGTCTGTATCCAAACCATCGGCCCATCTGCATCAGTGTATCATACATCTTTGAGGCACGCAAGAAGTAACTGACCGACAACCCTTCAAGAGTTAGACCTCGTGAGAGCTTGTCACCTCCTACAGCTATAACAGATATACCGGTTTTCTCATTTTCGTAATATGTCAAGGTGTCACCTGAACTTCCATTGATTGATTTTATTTCAATTTTTTGTACGGCTTTCAAGAGAAGGGGTCGGATTTCTTCCCATTCATGCACCTTAATTCTGTTGTCTACATTCCTGAGATTTGAATTCAATATTGTATGTGAAACAGACTTATATGACTTGTAACTACCATTGTCCTCTTCAAATATTTTTCGGAATTCTTCAATGACAAAGGGATCATTGGCTTCTATTTCATTTTTATAATAGCCAAACAGCTTCTCTACAATTTCCTTGATTTCATTCTGCCAGCATTGATAACGGGTAATATGGATAAGCATCGAATTGTGCTTATTACCCTGTCCACGTGCTATCCTTATTGCACATGTAACAATAAAACACTTGATGGCAGTCTTCAGTGAATCAGGTATTCTGTCATAAGTGGGGTGTGGATCATCCTTTTTGTGTTTCTCTGGAACGAAATCATGATAATCATCAATAGTGTTTACTATGGGAAGGAGGTCATCATTTTGCACATCTGGAATAACCGATGTGCCAAATACTTTCTCTGGACCAATATAATTGTCAGGAGCTGGCAAATTGATAATGAAATCACGGGGAAACAAATCATCATCGGCCAGTGGTATAAAAATATTGGCATATGGTGTTGCTGTATATCCAACATAAGCAGATTTTGCGAATTGAGATATTATGGCACGTATTTGAAGATTAATTGTTGTAGGATCAAACTCCTTTTTGTTTGTATTGATGGAGGCATTATCTGCCTCATCATCAATAATCAGCAACGACTTTGATGTGATTTTACCTTCTCCGGCATGTGTATGCAGCCAAGTATAAAGCCGATTGAGAACAGAGGCATTTTTCTTCACTACAAGCAGGAAAGGATTGGGCGTTTCAAAATTGATGCCAAGAGAATCTGCACGTCTGCCAGTGAAGTCTCCTTTTTCTTCACTTGTCGTAATGGAGTTGGCAATAGCATTAGGAAAACCGTTAAAAATACCCACTCCTATTTTTTGTGAAACACCCTCTTCGTATTTACGGGCATATTGTGTGTCAAACCCAAGAAATCCTTCGTCGAGTCGATTTTGTGTCTGACTGCGAAGGTTGTTGTGTATACCTGCCAGAACAATAATAAAGTTGTAGCCAGCATCAGCAGCTTTGCATATCAACCCTGTGTAGTTGGCAGTCTTTCCAGATTGAACCTGTCCAACTACCAATCCCTTTTTATCTATTTGTATATTTTCAATGCGTGGATTGAAAAGATGATCCAAGACTTCATCTGTTAACCTGTCAAGCTGGGTAATTACAGAATCCGGCATCAATTTGATCTCCTTGAGATACTTCCTGTATCTAAGCCAAAAATCCCATGATGATACCTGATTTGCTTTAAAGTCCTTCAACCATGGCAACCTTCTTTCACGTCCTTCCAGAATCTTGTAATTATCAACTCTTGTAGCGTGGTTTGACAGCAAGGTCTTTTCCAGCTGCTCACGGTCGACATCAGGGTAAACCATTAAGCTCTTGTTGACAGCATTTATCACATCCTGGTCAGTTACAAGGCTTATTTTGCTGAGAATAATATCTGCAATGTTGTAGGCTATCTGAAAATTATCGTTCATATCAAAGAGAGTCTATCAGTTCTTCGTAATCATTAAATGGTGCAATAGTCTTCAACTCATCCTTCGCTTTTTCAAGAGTAAGTCCTGTTGCAATTTTGCTTTCTAGTATGGACTGGGCTACAGTTTTGAGGGATTCCATGTCAAAACCGTCAAAGGCCTCTTTTTGCTCGCCTTCCTTCTCAACTTTGTTTGCGTATACAGCATTTGTCGGAACTGACTCTTCGACGAATCGCAAAAGTGTCTCAATGGCGCTGTCAGGATTAATGCGTGCCATCTCCTTTACCCTTGCAATCACTTCATTTTCCCTATTGACTACAAAATACCATTTTCCGTCTTTTTTCTTGTCCAGCCATAATGGTTGGAATGCAGCTCCTGCTCTTTGTCTAAGAATTCTTCCTCTGTGTTTGTATACTTCAATTCCTTGTCTCCGGACAGTTCTGGCATAAGTTTCAAGTTGTTCGCGACTGCCGGCTGGTGGGGTCGCTTGTGATTTTTTTATATCAATTTTCCACTCGGAATCCAATGTATTGGGTATATCAACTTGTATTCTTACCAATTTGTATGGGTCTTCCTTTTTAAACATACCCAGCCAGTTCCCGGCAAGCAGAAGTCTTTTCCCTCTATAAATGTAAAAACCCTGGTGTGAAGTCCAACCATTCATACCTTCAGCTTCATTGTATGCCTTCTCAGAGGAAAAATTGTTTTTGTGTGGTAGTACAAATCCTTTCACAGAGACTTTGCCAGGCAATGAATCTTCAGATAATATCTGTCTTTTAGATTCTAGAGGACAGAACGGATTCCAAGGATCAATTATGTTTTCGCACCAATATAATGTGACAATCTTTTCCTCAATAAAACGGTGGAATGTCATTGCTATATGTTTCTTGACCCTTTCCAAATCCCGGGAAAATTTTTCATGTGCATTGATATCAGTCTCTGAAACTCTGGAGCGTACGACTCGGTCTAAATCACTCCATATCACAATGGTTCCATTCTGGAGATCATCCAATTCGTTGATGAACTCTTCAGGCATCCACTTAAGCAGTTCCCATTTGTCACTCTCGGCAACAAAATCCAGATCCCATGTCCAAAAAGCAGGTGTTTCGTCCTTTTTTTTGCTGTACACAGAAACCTTGCGGCATTGCGAAAAGGATGCTGTTTTCAATCCCAGGCCATAACGTCCAAGGTCATGCTCACTTCTGGTCTCGTTAGGATTCTGTGATCCGGGGCGCATAGCTTGTATCAGTTCCTCGTTGTTCATTCCATGACCATCATCTTTTATCGTGATGACAGAACGGCCGCCTTTCCATATTCTGTTTATCCAAATGTTGCGGGCATCTGCAGAAATGGAATTATCAATAATATCGGCAACCGCTGTTTCCAGAGAATAACCAATGGCACGGAATGTCTCGACCATAGACGAGGCTTTGGGCGCTGCTGATGTAGTTGTTATTTTACTATAGTCCATTTTATAATCTAGGCTGGTGGAAACACACTATTCCAATTGTTTTTTTAGAGCTTCAGCAATATGGTAAGCCATCATTACTGGAACAGCATTTCCAATCTGCATGAATGCTGAAGTCCTGCTTCCCTCAAAGAAGTAATCATCGGGGAAAGATTGCAAGCGTGCGGCCTCTCTGACTGAAATTGACCGCGCATTTTCTATTGTAGGATTGTCTGTGGGATATATATAATAATGGCCATCCATGGCAATATGTGCTACAACTGTGTGGCTGCATCCATTGGGATCAACGACATTGAAACGATTCAGGAAAGAACTTGTATTCTTGTGCGTTTTGAGTTCATCAGGAAGATTGGCATAATTGAGCCTATGTTTCTCTTTCCATTGTTTTATGGCAATACAATATATAGCCCTGTCTCTGGCATTGTTTTTTCTTGTAACGTGTTGGGTGGTGAACTCTAAGACTCCGCGTATGCCGGTTTCCTGCATATATTTCATCTCTTCAATCGGCTTTGTATAGTCAATAATTTCACAAAGCTGCCCCTGGCCGTTTTTCCGTTCGGGGAGATCAGAAAACAAGTCTCTCATAGTTTTGTATTGAGAGGGGTGTTTATCCAGATCAGGATATTTATAACCTGTCTGATTGTGGTTCTCATCTTCTCGTTTCCATCCAACAATTATCATTCTGTGCCTATGCTGGAGAACTTCAAAATTCGAAGCTACTTGTTCTCTGGCCTCAACATTATAGCCCAGTTCATCAGCAATTTTTTTTAAATCATCGAATGGCTTGACCATATCCACAGTCTGGGCAGTAGTAATACCCATGACATTCTCAAATACAAACATTTTTGGTTGAAAATGCTCTATAAATTTGAGATAATAACGGTAGAGATAATTTCTAGGGTCCTTCTTTACATCTTGCCCCATCTTAGCACGTCCAGCAATGGAATAAGCCTGACAAGGAGGTCCGCCAATAACAACATCAACAGGATCATTTCCAGCCAATTCATCGAGTTGGGTGAGGATTTGTGCCATAGTGTTTTCTCCTATTGTAGCTTGTATGACTCGTTTTGTTACATCATCCGGAACCTGTTGCCATAGTGCAGTTCCATCTGTTCCTTCCCTTTTGTTACGTAGATATTGCTCGTAAATATTAAGTTGATTATGATCTTTCAGGTAATGGAATGCAGACCTGGTTTTGAGCGTGTTGCAGGCATCACGCTTCATCTCCACGTGAGCCACTGGTATATATCCGGATTTAATAAAACCCTCAGATAATCCGCCTGCACCAGCAAACAAATCAATAAATCGTAAAGGCATAACAAAAATAAAAGTGATTATCTATAGAATAATTACAAAAGTAAACATAGTTATTTAAAATAAAACAATACAAGAGGATGAATTGTGGTCAAAAAATCATCTGGTTTATCCTTACGTTCATTAAGCTTTCCGTTATCGCTTGTGCTTACAAGAACCTTGTGAGGGTATATCCTGGTTTTCTTGCCAGCCTTGATGATTTCCTTCTTGTTGGTAGTCACTTTAATCTTGTCGGAGCGTAGGCTTATGGTCAGTACATCGTAATCCAAATGCATTCCCTCTAAGTCGCTTACTATATTGTTGTTATGCATCCCAAGCGCGCGTATCTCATGCATGCTGCTCATATCGATAAGGTTTTTCGGTTATCTTTTTTATCAGTCCTGCCTTCAGCAGTTTCTATCATATACGTATTATCTGCTTTTTTATTTCCACCTCAAGAAGGTCTGATATCTTTAGTGCTGTTGCTATGTCGGGCTGTGATGGGTTGGTGCACCAAGTTGATATGGTTGATGGCGTAACGCCAAGCTGGGTGGCCGGTTGAAAGTTTTTATCGACAGGATGAAAGGGGCCTGTCCCCAATTGCCCGCTTATCGGCCCATTTCATTGCGTCAAAATTGCGCTGGAAATTTTT
>Ga0247610_10004051_pt1 | contig 15795 bp, 19 predicted proteins | sample 174DNAGHGhighgp2_FD_193483 | JGI IMG/M metagenome (GOLD analysis project Ga0247610, IMG submission 193483) | Sheep rumen microbial communities from Palmerston North, Manawatu-Wanganui, New Zealand - 1742 DNA GHGhigh gp2 | ecosystem: Host-associated > Mammals > Digestive system > Stomach > Rumen... | reverse complement strand
CCAGGTCACCTCGTGTCCCAGCGCGTTCACCAACCAGGGTTGCCCTTCAGTAGCGTCCCATACCATCGGGAAACAGGCTTCGTCAAACACTTGGCCGGTTTCGCGGGTGTGCTGCATGTAAAGCTCATGGATCTCTTCCTTGGAGAAGTTTCCAAGCCGCAGCGAGGTTGCCTTGATATTGAAGGCCGAGCCGCCGGTAACGATGTCCTGGTTGGAGAGCACGATGCGGTAGTCGCGCACGTCGCGCACGCCGCACAGAATGACGCTTTGCGGGAATGCGGTGGGACGGTTCGCATAGCCTGAGCGAATCTGCCGGAGAATGCTTACCAGGCTATCGCCCACCAATGCATCTATTTCATCGATGATCAAAACGATCGGTTTTGGCAGACTTTCGGCGAGACGGCGAAGGAAAGTTGAGAGCATTGAGTCTTTGCCCACCTGCTGCACCTCATCGCGCACCTGCCACGGGATGTCGTTCTTTACAATTCCTCTGAATTCTTCCGCCAAGGTGTCAACGGTGGATTTCACCACGCTCTGCGCGTCGTTGCGCGAAGCCTGGCCGCCCTCCACGTTGGCATAGACGGCGATGTAGTCATCCTCCCGGTTCAGGTAGTCGCGCAGGGCAAGCATACAAGAGGTCTTGCCCGTCTGTCGGGGCGCGTGCATCACGAAATAGCGTTGCTGGCGAATGAGCGTCAGAATGTCGTCCAAATCGAAACGGCTCAACGGCTCAATCGTGTAGTTGATGTCGGGCTTCTGTGGTCCAGCAGTGTTGAAGAATCTTTCCATTTGAATTCAATTTGGCTGCAAAGATACAGTTTTTCCAATCATGGAGTGACAGGATTCCAAAACCGGTCACAACACCGTCACCGTCCCTTTTTTCACAAATGATTTCCCAAAAAGATTGGAATAGCGTATAACGTATTGATACACATTGTTATAATATGTTTTCCCCTTGAAATTGCCATCCCACTGGAAGTTTTTATCCGTGGAATAGAACACCTGCTCGCCCCAACGGTTGAAAATCCGGATTTCAAAATCCGCCATCTGCGACTGTGCCGAAAAAAATTGTTTGTCAAGAGGTTCTGACAGAAAAAAAAGCACGTCGAGAAAAAACATTCCAGCTGCAAAAGGAGACAAAAAACGTGTACTTTTGCATCCGGAATGTAATATTTTGGTTATGGAGAAATATGAGAGTATAAAAAATTGGATAGTAGAAAAATCCATCAGAGGCCATTACATATTTACCTAACAGGACCTGTGTTCGGCTTTTCCAAATATGTCGCACATTGCACAAAAAAGAGCAATGTCTCGGTTAATGGCTAAAAAAATCATTATCTCGCCATGGCACAATTTTTATGTGATAGTCCCTACAGAGTACAAATTGAAAAGTAATGTCCCCCCACAGTTCTATCTGGATCAATTGATGGAATTCCTTGATTGCCCATACTATTTGGCTTTGCTCAATGCGGCAGAAATGTATGGTGCCGCACATCAGAGACCTCAAAACTATGCTGTGTTTGTAAGCCGAAAAAATTTACGTTCCGGCATAAGAGCGGGAGCTGAAATTCTTTTATATCAGCGGAAACGGCTCCCACTCGATTTTATCAGAAAATTTCAAACACAAACAGGATATATGAATGTGGCTTCTCCCGAACTGACCGCTTTGGATTTGGTGTATGCTGAACAGGATGTGGGTGATTTGTCAAGAGTTGCAACCGTGTTGACAGAATTGGTTGAAGATATTCATTTTTCGACTGTTAGACAGGATTTAATTAGGTTTTTTTCTGTATCAGTGGTACAAAGATTGGGGTATCTGCTGGATGTTGTTTTGGAAGAGCGCGAGAAAGCAGATGATTTGTATGCCTTGGCCGAGCAGGAAGGATTACATTTTAGAAAAGTTACCCTGAAATCATCCAAGGCAACACGTGAAGAAGACGAGATTAATTGCCGATGGAAAATAATTGTAAACCAGGAAATTGAAGTTGATGAATTATGATACCTAAAAACGCTATTACTGAATGGGGAGAGTTTGCCCCTTGGAAAGAAGAGGTTCAAATTGAACAAGATTTGTTGATTTGTAGGGCATTGGTGGAAATATATCAAGACGATTATCTGTCTTCGCATCTTGCCTTTCGTGGGGTACGGCTTTGCACAAACTTTATCTTCATCCTCAGCCTCGCTACAGCGAGGATATTGACTTAGTACAAATCAAGGCTGAACCGATAAAGGAAACATACGATCATATCGGAGAGGCTCTCTCTTTCCTTGGAGAGCCTAAAGTCAAACAGAAAAGAAATAACAATACTTTGATTTTCAGAGTTCAATCCAATGGTGTAACACCTTTGCCGATACATCTGAAGGTCGAAATCAATCGTAAAGAACATTTTAGTGTACTGCCATTGGTTAGAAAACCGTTTGAGGTGAATAGTATAGTGGTTTAAAGGGAGTACAGAGCTGTTAACCTATCAGTTGGACGAACTGCTTGGCACGAAATTGAGAGCACTTTATCAAAGGCGAAAAGGACGCGACTTATATGATTTATTCAAAGCCATTTCAATGGAGGAGGTGGACATAGACAAAGTAATTTGTTGTTATCGACAATACTTGAACTTTGTTGTTGATCACATGCCAACATACAAGGAATTCATCATGAATATGGCTGAGAAGCTAAAAGATGATGAGTTTTTAGGCGATACCAAAAACCTGCTTCGTCATGAGGATGTCTTTGACCCGATCCAAGGATACGAAATGGTAAAACAGCGATTGATAGACAAGATGATTTAAGGAATTCCAAAACCCGCTATGCCAAACAAAGAAAGCTCGCGGCTGTGAACCGCAAGCATCTTCGGCTTCCTCTCGGCATTGCATTTGAAATTTTCCAGGTTTCGAACTTGCAAAGATTTTTTTCATATTTTGCATCGGAAAAAAGAATAAAGGAAAATAAAGAAGAATAAAAGAGAATAAAGCAAAGTAAATGGGAAAGAAAGAGGATTTTCATGAAGGTGTTCAGGAACTGTTTCAGCCTACATTCGATAACCGTCCGATGCAGTATATCGGTCGCGACGGCGAGATTGAACAGTTTATGGCGGGGCTGAAAGAGCCTGTCGGGTCGCGCAAGCGTCTCATAGAGGCGGGAGTTATCGAATCCCCCCGTCGTGGAGAGTTGGTGTTTGCAGTACCCTATCTGTCGGAGTATTTGCAGAACATGGATTGAACGAAATAGGCATAGAGAGATTATCCTGACCCTCACTTCACCTTCTGAATCAGTTCCATCCACTCCTTATACAGCCTCCGCCCCTCTTCTTGGTACTTTTTACTCTGATCCAAAATCGATTGGTATATTTCGGGCTCTCTCACTTGTTGCTCATTAGGATAATAGGGTATGGCAGGATACTTTTGTGTATAGGAGGCCTTCTTGGCCTTGATCTGGTCGTTGGCATAGTTGAAGAAACTGTTCCGCTTGGATTTCGGCAATTGACTCCGAATCTGGCATTCGCGAATCTTTGATTTGTATTCGGCAATGCAAATCAGGTCACGCAGTATATTGGATGTTTTCACCTCATTGCTTTTCACATACGAATCCACTGGTTTGAACATACTGTCAACGGTAAATTTGAAGTTGTAAATTGCTATGTCAAGGCCTTTTGCGCTTGGTCTTTTCCCTGTTCCCGGGCATTTAGGATGGAGTCCGTGCGCTGCCTTCGCGCCACGATGGCCTGCGTATCCACTGAACCCGACACAATCGTCAACGGTTTATCGAGAACATACGTTCCATTGCTTTGATCTTCGTAAACGGACAATGGCGTTTCCTTTTGATTTGGTTCCGCCAAAAAAACGGTGTCATGGAGGGTAGAGGGCGGAACCTCCGTTGGTTGCGAGGGCTCTGTGACTTCGCCATTCGTGTAACGAATCAGCAAAAACGCGGATAATGCGACAGTCGAGGCCATCACAGCCATTCCCACGGCATTAACCGCCTCCCTCTTTTGCAGCTTCTCATCGCCTCCGCCACCTCCTCTGCCGAAGCATACCGCCTCTCTTTCAACGGTTGGATGCACTTGCGGACAACACGACCGTAGCGATTCGGGAACAACTACTTCAAAATCGACCCGAAAGCGTAAAGGTCAGTGCGGTTATCGACCTCCCCGCCCGCTAACTGCTCTGGCGCGGCGTAGGCTTTCGTGTAAGCCGCCTCCTTGAGCACAGCGTAATGGTCGCTGTCCGACAACCCGAAGTCGATCAGTTTGACACGGTTGCCGTTGTAAGTTATCAAAACATTGGAGGGTTTGAGGTCGCGGTGTATGATCTGCTTCCCATGGCAGTAGCCAATAGCCTCCAAAAGCTGCCGCGCCACCGACTCGCGGACGGACTGCGTCGGGTTTTCCGTCAAAAACTCCTCCAACGTGCGCCCATCCACATACTCCATCACAATGCCGAGACCGACACCTGGAACCTCTTCCCTGCTATAGACCCGCACCACATTCGGGTGGTTGAGCTGCATCATCAGGTTGAACTCCTTCTCGAACATCCCTTGATACACGGGATCGTTGGCGACCTCGGGCTTCAATGTTTTCAGGGTGAACCATTGACCGTTGCGCTGTGCTTTATGCAACCGGCAGTAGCCTCGCGAGGACAGTTCAAGGAAATCGGAGAACCGCCCCGAAACAACGTATTCGGAGGATGGAACAAACCCAAAAGTGGATATGTCGTCGGGTTTTTCAAACATGCGGTAAAAATACTATTTTTGCTTTAGGTTTTAGCTTCATAAACGAAAGGATTGTTAATGGTCGACCACCAACAGCAATAAAGAACCGAAAAAGAACCTGCCCCGCATATCCGAATGTTTGCTATCTTTGCACCTGCAAATTGAACGAATATGCCAGTTAACCTGCAACATATCACCCTGTTGCGCCAAGTCGTGGAAGAGTCGGCGAATCACCGTATTGAAACCTCCAACGATTTCCTCTTCCTGTCGGGAGAGATCCGGGGACGGCTGAATGAGAACCTCAGCGTCTCCACGCTAAAGCGGCTCTGGGGCTATGTGGACGGCTATGCCTCGGTGCGTCCCAGCACCCCCGACATCCTCGCCCGCTTCGTGGGTTTCCCCGACTGGGAGACCTTTGTGTCGGACTACTGCGAGGTGGAGAGTGTACAGTCGTCGCACCGCGTGGTGTCAGAATCGCTTTTCGCCAAAGATTTGAATGTCGGCGACAAGGTGGAAATCCGTTGGAACCCCAACCGCCGCTTGCTACTCAACTATTTGGGTGACAATATGTTCACAATAACAGAGTCCGAGAATGCCAAACTTAAAGTAGGCGACCAGTTCCTGTGCCAGCGCTTCATCTTGAACCAGCCCCTGTTTGTTGATGTTCTGGACAACGAGGGTCAGACAGCAGTGTTTGTGATGGGGAACAAGGGCGGATTAACGAAAATCTGCAAAAAGAATCCCTGACCAACTCTCACCTCCGGCGAATCTCGCGCACCACCACCTTCCCTTCCACCACCTGAAACTTCACCTCGTACCCGTCGAACGGGAACCCATACACCCTGTCTTCGTCGTGGTGGTAGGCGGGGCGCGGGTCTTGGGCCAGCACCTCCCGCAGTTTCTCCAACTTTTCGGAGTTCAGCCTTTTGGCGACCCCTTCGGGAACCTCCACTTCGAGCCGGTAGTCCTCGTGCTCTTGCGTGAACCCCTTGGAGGCTTCCGGATGGCAGTCGGTGGTGAGCAGGTAGGGTTTGATGTCGTAGATCGGGGTGCCGTCCATGAGATCGGCGCCGCCTATTATAAGCGTGGGATTTTTGGGGTTGAGGTCGGCCCCGATGAGCTCCACGCAGGAGAGTCCGATGGGGTTGGGACGGAAAGGCGAGCGCGTGGCGAAGACGCCCATGCGCCGGTTGCCGCCGAGCCGCGGAGGCCGTACTGTCGGCGACCAGCCCTCCTGCTTCACCTCCGAGAATCCCCAGATCAGCCACAGGTGGGAGAACTCCTCGATGCCGCGCAACGCCTCCGCATTCCGAAACTCCGGTTCGAACACGATGCGCGCCCGCAACGACGGCACCAGCCCGCTCTGCCTCGGAATCCCGAACTTTGTCGGGAACTCGCTGCGGATTCGGGCAATGACCTTGGTTTCGATAATTTGTTCGTCCATATCTCTGCTATTCTATAGCTTGCAAAAACCAAACAAAACAACACTCTTCACGCACACACTGGCTGCGGCACCAGCTTGGCACAGAGATCTATGATGGTGTTCGCATTGTCGAAGCCTGCATCGGAGACTCTTTTGTCTTTGTTTCCATCATAGCCCATGTCGGCTTAGAGCCCTTGTTGAATAGCTATTTTTTCTCGATCTTGTATCCCACCGTCGCGAAGAACAAAATGTAGGCATAGCTGACGAACAGCAGCGCGTAGGCGGCGTGACGGTTAACGGCATCGGCAATGCTTCCGTAAATCAGCGGCATGACAGCACCGCCCACGATGGCCATCACCATCAGCGCGGAAGCGAATTCGGTGTGGTCGCCGAGGTCGCGGATAGCCAACGGCCATATGGCGGGCCACATGATGGCGTGCGCAAAACTCAGACAGATAATCGCGATGATGGAGACAATGCCCGATGTGCATAGGGCCACAATGACCAATGTGACCGAGAGCAACAATTGGATAATCAATGCATTGCGCTGGGAAATAAACTTCGGCACAAACAAGATGCCGCAGACATAGCCCACCAACAGGGCAATCAACGCGTAAACGCCAAAATAGTGCGACACCGAGGTGGGAATACCGTAATAGTCGCCGTAAGGAATCAGCGTGTCAATGGCAATAACCTCAGCTCCAACATAGAAGAAGATGGCCAAAACACCGAGCCACATATACGGAAAACTGAAAATGCTGGCTTTCTTGCCGTCGATGTGTTTCTCCTCTTCCACAATGTCAGGAAGGTGCGCGGTCTTGATGAAGAGCACCAACGCGATGAGCACGGCCGTCATGATGATATAGGGCACGATGACACCGTTGGAAAGTTGCTGTAGCATAGCCTCTTTTTCCGGGCCGGGAGCCATATCCTTGATGCTTTCGAAGAGGTGTTCCTTGCCACTGAAAAGGGCGTTGTAAAGCACGAGGATGCCGATCATGCCGGCCACCTTGTTGCAGATGCCCATGATGCTCATACGCCGTGCCGCAGACTCAATCGGACCGATGACCGTGACATAAGGGTTGCTGGCGGTCTGCAACAGCGACAACCCGCTGCCCTGCAGGAACAGGCCTAACAAGAATATAGGATAGCTGCGCATTTTCGCACCGGGGATGAACATCAGACAGCCTACGGCCATCACCACCAGCCCCAAGGCCATGCCATTGCTATAACCGGTCTTTTTCAGCACAAAAGAAGAGGGTATGGACATTACAAAATAGGCGATATAAAAGGCAAATGTCACAAAATAGCCCTGCACATCTGTTGTCAGTTCGCACGAAGTGCGCATATATGGGATTAAAATGTTGTTCAACCATGTCACGAAACCGAACACGAAAAACAACGATCCGATGACGAACATGCAATATGCGGTGCTTCTTTTCTTCTCTGTCATAGTATATGGGTTTATTTGATTTTTTTCATCAATTCAGCCTTTTTGGCGTCATATTCTTCTTGGGTGATGATTTGGAGGTCCAGTTTCTCCTTCCACTTTTTCAGTTCCTGCAAGGCAGCTTCGGAAGCCACATCGTCCTGATTGGCTTTGATGACAACCTCCCGTGTGGCGATGGCCTCTTCGAAGTTGGTGCAGACCAAGCCGCCGCGGTTCAGCACGAGGTAAATCTTACAGCCGCTGGTTTTGCGGTTGAACGGATCCACTGGCAGGCATTGGATTTTCTTGATGGTGGCCACACCGCCGGCCCGGTTCTCCACACGCTCGGCCCTCTCCCGGTCGGCAGCCCGATCGGCAGAGCTCGCTTTCTCGTCTTCTGCGATCATACTTAGCCAGCTGCCCGTTTCGTCCCTGAAATAGAGGTAATATTTGCCGTTGGACGGATAACCGTAGGTGATGGTGGAACCCACCGTATAAGTCACACCGTCGGAGGCCACATACGCGGTGATTTTGTCCCCGCCGGTCTTTCCGGTCAGCTCCCGGGCGGATTTTTGGTCCAGAATGTCCTGATAGGTGACCGTTTGTGCAATAGAGAACAAACATAGCCCCATGAAAACGCACAGTATCGTTATCTTTTTCATAATATTAGAGTGATTTTAATCGATGTATCATTTCTTCGGGACTTTCCGCCTTGAAGACGGCATTGCCCGCCACAACCGCGTCGGCGCCGGCCTTGACGATATCCGCCATATTGTCCGCATTCACGCCGCCATCCACCTCGATGAGCGCGTTCGAATCGTTGCGCTCAATCATTTCGCGCAGTTCCGCGATACGGTGCAGCGCGCGCGGGATGAACTTCTGACCTCCGAACCCGGGGTTTACAGACATGATCAGCACCAAGTCGAGGTCTTGGATGACATCCTCCAGCCCGGAAACCGGCGTGTGCGGGTTCAATGCCACTCCCGCCAGCATGTCGTGTTCCTTGATTTGGGCGATGGTGCGGTGCAGATGTGTGCAGGCCTCCCAGTGAACGGTCAGCAAATCGCAACCTATTTCCTTGAAAATCTGTATGTAACGCTCCGGCTGCACAATCATCAGATGGGTGTCTAAAGGTTTCTGCGCCAATTCCCGGACAGCTTTGATGACCGGCATTCCGAACGAGATGTTCGGCACAAAAACACCGTCCATGACATCCAAATGAATCCAGTCCGCCTCCGAACGGTTCAGCATCTCAATCTCTTCCCCCAATCTGTTGAAATCCGCAGACAGCAACGAGGGGGCAATAATCGGTTTCACACTGTTCATATCTTTCAAAATTTTCAAGCGGCAAAGATAAAAAATGTTTGGCTATGATGCTCACCATACCACTTCCAACTCTTGGTCCCCGTAATGAAACACAAATGTACCAGGGCGGTTTTCAAAATGTTGGCGTTCATCCACGTAAGTCTGGAAAAATTCGTCATCAACTTCAAAGGAGACTCGCTTGGACTTGCCCGCCTGAACCCTGACGCGCTCGAATCCGACCAATGTTTTCACAGGACTCTTCGGATCATTCTTATTGGTCAAATAGAGCTGCGCCACCTCCTCGCCGTCGCGGTCTCCGCTGTTTTCGACCTGGAAAGTGAAAGTGCGCGATCCCTGGTCGTATTGGCCGTCCGTATATTTGAAGTCCGTGTAGCTCAGGCCGTAGCCGAACGGATAGAGCGGTTCCTCGGTCATGAAGCGATAGGTGCGGTGCTCCATCTCATAACTGTCAAATGGAGGGAGATAATTTTTTGTGCTGTAAAACGTTACGGGAAGTTTTCCACTGGGATTCACCTCGCCGAAAAGCACTTTCGCCATGGCCGTGCCCGCTGCCTGCCCGCCATACCAAGCCGCCAGAACCGCGTCACAATTCTCGTCCTCCCAATCCAAGGCCACGGCACCACCGGAACAGAGTATGAACACAACGGGCTTTCCCATCTGCTTGAGTTTCATCAACATGCCCTCTTGAATGCGCGGAAGGTCAATATTGGTGCGGTCGCCGCCGTGGAATCCGTCCAACTCCACTTTCAGTTCCTCGCCTTCCAATGCCGGGGAAAGTCCGCCGACGAAAATCACAAGGTCGCACTTGGCAATCTTCCTGTCAAAATCATTGGGCAGGCGGTATTTGCCGTCCACATGGTGGCAGGCGGTGTCAAAGTAGATTCGAGGGCGTTCATTTTCAGGTAAATGCTTGATATAATTGACAATACCTTCATAGTATGTGACCGCGTGGCGCGGCGTGCCGTTGTAGTTCCCGCACAGCATCACGGAATCCGCTGCATTAGGTCCGATAATGGCAATGGATTTGTACTTTTTTGCATCCAAAGGCAGAATTTTGCGGTTGTTTTGTAACAACACAATACTTTTTTGTGCCATTTCAAGAGCCTTTTTTTCAAATAGCACCGTATCGGGCTTTTTTGTGAAATGCGGTTCCGGATCGAACAAGCCGAGGGCAAAACGGGCTTTAAGTATCTTGAACACGTGATTATCAATAATATCCACTGGGATCATACCTTTCTCCACCGCTTCTTTCAATGCTCCCAATCCGCTCCCACACTCCAAATCGATGGCGGAGCCGAACGCAGCGGCGGCGGCCTCAGCTGCGGTGGCGTAAGTCTCGTGTCGCGGAATTACCGTGTCACGTTCCCAAGCATCATTCAATGCCCAACAATCCGTGACGAACAAGCCGCGATAATCCCACTGGTTGCGCAAAATATCGACCAGCAGCTTGTCGTTGGTGCAGCAGGGTTCCCCGTCCACTCTATTGTAGGCACACATCACCATACCCACATCCGTGTGATTGATAATATACTTGAATGCAGGGAGATAAGTGGTCCACAATGCCCGTCCGCTGACAGACACGTCAAAGGAGTGTCGATCGGCTTCCGGCCCGCTGTGCACGACAAAATGCTTGATGCAGGCAAGTGCCTTGTATCGGCCGTTGACTTTCTGCTGCAGCCCGTTCACGCAGGCGGCGCCCATGCGCGCGGTGAGATAAGGATCCTCGCCGTAGGTTTCCATTCCACGTCCCCAGCGCGGGTCGCGGAAGATGTTGATGTTTGGGGTGAAAAAGGTGACACCGGTGTAGTCGTCGTAGCGGCCGGCTTCTTGGTTTCGGTTGAATTTCATCCGTGCCTCATCGGCAATCATCCCGAACATCTCCTGTACGGCCCTGTCATCGAAGGTGGCGGCCAGTGCCGTGGGCATCGGATAGACCGTGGCAAAACCGTCGCGGGCCACCCCGTGCAACGCCTCGTTCCACCAGCTGTAGGCCGGTATGCCCAACCGCTCAACCGCCGGGTTATGATGCTCCATCATCCCCAGCTTCTCTTCTAAAGAAAGCTTATTCAGAAGCAGTTGCGCCCGCTCATCAATGGAAAGATTCGGATTTCGAAAGTCCTGCTGCGCCGTCGCGCAAAAAACGAACACGAGGCCAATTATGCTAATGAATAGTTTTTTCATGTCGTTAGTTTTTCAATCAAGTATGTTTTTGTAAAGATGGGTGACACGCCACCTCTTCATCATTGAACAACCAATTTTCGAGTGACAAACGTGTTGGCTTTTTGTATCTGAACGAAATACACTCCTGGTCTTAACCCTTTCGTAACGATGCGGCATGTTCCCGGCTGCGCCTCCCCGAACATCATGCGCTGTCCATTTGAGGAAAAGATCTGCCATTTCAGGATTTCTCCCGTCGGGTTCTCCATCGTGAAATAACCGTTTGAGACTGGATTCGGGACAAGGTTAATTTCCGTTAAAAAAGGATCGGGGACACTTTCCGAGCTTGGAACATAGATAGGAGTGTAGTGAACAAGGCCGTAACTTGCGTCATCAAATTGGTGGAAAATCACCTCCTCGGCGGCTTCCTCGCTATCGCAACCCCAATAGTTTCCAACAGCCCAAAGCTCGCTGTTCGCATTATTAAAGAGCTCATAATCAACACTATTGTTTCCGTTGTTATACAGCAAGTTATAGCCATAGTCCGATGTCGTGCCCATATCCAAATGGTGGTAATAGATGGCCGTCACGCCCCAGAGGTTGCCGGTGATGAGGTTGCGGCGCATCTTGGCGGTGCAGGTCGTGTCGTAGCCGTAAATGCTGACGCCGCTGCCCCCGTTGTTCGGATTCACTTCCAAATTGTTGTCAATAAACTGGTTGTCCAAGATTTCCGATGAAATCCGGTAGCCGTTCTGCGTGTAACCGTAACGGTTGTGCGTGATGACATTGTCCTTCAAAAGCAAATTGGTGATTCCAGGATTGTACATGTTCATAATGCCGATGCCACCTGACATGTTGCTGGCAACGCCCTCAATCCGGTTGCCGACAATCCGAATGGTGTCCAAAGTACCTGGTCCAAGATTGATTTGTGGATTGTTTGTGTTTGATAAAACATTGTTGTAGAACACGTTATGAAGTATTTTCGGACTTCCGTCGGTGTTGACGGCCGATTGGATAGCGCATGACTGATTGTCGTGAAAGTAGCTGTTCTGAATCACTGGATGACAATTCATGAAGCTGACCACATGTCCGGAAAAGTGGTCGAACTCGCAAGAATCTATCAATATATCACTGTTTATGAGCGATATATGCTTGCCGTGACGGATGTGGGTCTTACAAAGACGGTTTTGTGTCGCCCCCTCAAACCGAATCTCAAAGAAATTCGATGTCGTGGAGTCGCCTTGTATAAGCAAGTGCTGCATCCTCCCTTCCGTAACCAATGTGCCAGAAATCGTGATGGTGACACCGGAGTCAACCATGACCACCTCATCGTCCGCTTCAAGCAGCAGCGTGTCGGTTCCAAGGAGCGTTAAATTTTGTGAAATGCGGTACTGGTGCGATGCAACGCACTGCACCGCTTCGGGAACCTCAACGCATAGCGATGAAAGCGTGTATGTTTGTCCGTTTCTGCTCGATGTCCACTGCGCAATCGATTGATTCGCAGCTATCAATAATGCCAAAATGTAAAACAACCTTCTCATGAATTCTCTATTTTTACAGCGGCAAAAGTACGAAAAACGACAATTGAAGAAGCAAAACTGAATACAACGCTTTCTGCTTCCGACACGATTTTTGACACTCTGTAGTCTGCCTTTATGAAACCAAGGCAATATAACCTCCTTGAAATAAACAAGTTATTTAGGCAATTTCTCCTTGAAAGATTTCTTGAAAGTACGTGACAAAATGAAGTATATGTCCCCCTTAATCATTACGCGGTTCTTGATCAGACCCGTCACCTTGTCCATATTCACCACCACAGAGCGATTGATTTTCTGAAACTGAGCCCGCGGAAACTTGGCCTGGAACATTTTCAGATTACTGCGGAAATACTTTTTGACATTGTTTTCGCAATACACACACACCTGGTTTCCTACTTTTTTCATGTACAACACATCGTCGAATACGACGCGCACCGACTCCTCATTCCTTGTCCCCATAATGAAAACGGACTTCAGGTTTTGCTCATCCGAATTGTAGGCCACACTCTCCTCTTCTACACGCTGCAGCAATTTTTGGTCCAGCTTGTTATAGGTGCCCAAAATATTCAGGATCTTCCCCATGATACTGTTAAGCTCACTTTCCGTATATGGTGAATAAAACACCTCAAAAAATCCCATTTTGAGAAACAATTTCACCCGTTTCGTGTTAACTGTATCACAAAGCCCCACTATAAACGGCGGCTTTTTTATGTCGTGCAACACTTCTGAAAAGGCCAAATCCAGAAAGAAAATCGTTGACCGATGGTTGTTCAAATACTCTATAGCCTCTGCCGAATTTCGGCAAACAAAGGCCACATTCAATGAGTAATACTTTGATAATAAGCCTTTTAACTTTGTCACCTTGGACTCGTCTCTGCTGAGAATTACTACTTCTAAATTTTTGTTCGAACTCATATAATATCCATATTTACTTGTAAAAGTAAAAAATTATAGTTTTAAAAGAAAACTATTAAAACAAAAAAGTGCTAAACGGCATTGATTTGCAAAACAAATAGCACAAATAGACGCAAAATGTGCATAAAAGTCCACAAAAATGACATTTTGCATATTTCCCAGCAAAACAGGCAATAAAATTCACGCATGTGCAACTTTCAAGACAAAACTTGCAAAAAAAATGGTAAATGATGCTTTTTTATGTCATAGTATGTTATGTTTGATGATAAAAGAATTAAAAAGGATTTATTGGGAATAGCCGATTCTTAAAAAATCTTCTAACCGGAACAGAATATCGCGCAATTCATCCAATTGTGACACGGAAAAAGCGGACAAAGGCAACGACGCATTGAGCCAAGCAGGACATTCCAACGGAAAACTTTCAGTATCCCACGTCCGTATATTGTCGTAAAGAGTCGCAGCTTCGTGTTCCATATTCTGTTTTTGGCGTGCCCTGACATATTGAAGAATGCGGAGGCCGTCTGCCTTTTGATGGAAAGCCTTCACAAAATGGTCGAAATCAGAGACATTGCTGCGAATATTTGCCCAAATGTCAGGTTTCGCCTCTCCTTTTTGAAGAAATTGCAGAAAATCATTGCTGGATGCAGCGCATGACTGACGATACAAACAATCCACATGCTCGTAAGCATCCTCAATAGGCTGAAAAACAGAATGATGGTAAATTGGATAGCTGAGCTGGTGATTGACTCCTTGTGCGATGGCAGGCCCCGTTCCGAATGGGACACGCCCAGAGCAGCGTCCGGAAGGATAGACGCGCTCCTCATTATAAAGACTCAAACCACCCATTTTGCAAAACTTTTGCACAAGATAGAAATCCTCTCCGCTCTGTAACGGCGTTATGTTACCGATTTTCTCCAACGCCCCGGCCCGCATAGCAATAGCGGACCCTAAGGCCGTGAAACCATACGGACTCTTGATTTGCAACAAATTGATGGCATAGTTGCGCATGTAAATCTCATAACGCAACATAGCACGGTTTTGCTGCTCATCTGCTTTGCCAACTAAATGATAATAGGGGACAGCAATGGCGTTCAAAACCGAATCTGTCTCGAAACGCCTTGCCAATGAGTGCAAATACCGCTCCCCCACCCATGTGTCGGCATCAAGACTTACCACAAGGTCTTCGGGACTGGACTCCGACAAAATGCGCTCGAACAAGACCCTACGCGCGAAACCCACTCCCCGACGTTTCCCCTTCCAACCTTTCCCCGGAGAAGAGAAATCCAAAACGTGCAACCTTAAAGAATCATACTGGTAAAGATAGCGCAACAACTCTTGGTTCTGCGCGCAGACAACCTTTCTTGCCGGATCATCCCAATAATCATCCGGCTGATTCACACACACATATACCTCAAAAGGGTGTTCTGTCTGCTGACAAGCGAGCGCATCCAACGTGACGGGCAAGAAAGCAAGCTCGTCCATCGCAGGAATGGCGACCCGAATTCTCAACATCTACTTGACCGTAACAGTTACGTCGCGAGTACGCACCGCTTGGTCTATGTTGTCTCGGGCATAAACAAAATGCAAGGTTTGCGTGCCTTTCTGCACAGCATCAAACTTCCAAAAACGGTGACTGGAAGCCCCTACCATCCCTTTAGGGGCATTGCTGGTGTAACGGTCGCCGGCACTCTTCACCACATTGACCTCTTTTTCGTTTGTCAACTGCCACCAATAACCCGTGGAAGCATTCGTGATAAACTCAATCTCGCAGCTTTGCCCCTGTTTAAGGGTTATTTCATTGGTTTCCTTATCTACGGAAACTAACTTTTTCTGCGCCTGGCAACCTACGAGCAGACAAATAATCGCACTAAAATAAACTATCTTCTTCATTTCCCAACAATTAAAGGTGCAAAAATACAATTTTTATGAATAGATAATATATTCGATTGAAAATTTAAAAGGATAACGTAAAAAAAAACGCCGCACTCTTGCGAATGCGGCGTAAGATTGTTGGCTTTTGATTAAAGATTACCCGATGGCGATGGTGCGGGCGAGCTTGGGCTCCTCTTTCTGCACTCTCGGCAGGGTGATGGTCAGGATTCCGTGCTCCACCTTGGCTTCGATGTGCTCCTTGTCAACGTCCTCGGGCAGCGTATAGACTTGCTCGTAGTTCGCGTAGGAGAACTCGCGGCGCAGATAGTGGTGCTTTTTCTCGGCTTCCTTGTGTTCCATCTTGTTCTCGATGGCGACATTCAGGTTGCCTTCGTCGTTGATGCTCACGCGGCAGTACTCTTTTTTGATG
>Ga0247610_10004050_pt1 | contig 15799 bp, 12 predicted proteins | sample 174DNAGHGhighgp2_FD_193483 | JGI IMG/M metagenome (GOLD analysis project Ga0247610, IMG submission 193483) | Sheep rumen microbial communities from Palmerston North, Manawatu-Wanganui, New Zealand - 1742 DNA GHGhigh gp2 | ecosystem: Host-associated > Mammals > Digestive system > Stomach > Rumen... | reverse complement strand
TCAAATTAACTAAAAACGATAGACAAGAGGAAGGATTCAATAGAATTACTTTTGCTAGGTATTTTTACTATGTCAAGTACAAAGACCATTATTGTAACGTGAAGCAAAAATATTCTGGGGATTCATATCAATTTGTATGCGAAATACCATTATATGTTATAAGTGCTAAAACTGAAGACAGAATCGGCAACTTAGCGATAAAAGAATATCCTTTATATTTTGCTGACGAATTTAGTGATGAAACATCAAGAATTGATTATGAAAATTATCGTAATAACGATTTTTTAATTAACTCTAAGAATATTTTATCGCATAGAGTATATAATATGAATGACTTAAAAAATGTCATTGCATTCATTTATATAGATGAAGAAAAAACGTATTTTACAGTTGAGCACGATGTCCTAAACGCAAATGATGGTAATGAGATAATAGTTTATCTTGACAATATCCATTCTCCGCTACAACTTGGAGAACAAATCATATTTGAAAATGGCTCAAATGAAAAGTACGAATCTATTGTATATAACTCTAATATTTATGGTGGGAAAGACGAAGAATATATTATATATAACTCTAAAAAATATTTAGCCCATAAAAACTTATTAGATAAAGTTATTATAAATGATAATGAATATGACATTGATTATATAAACGGAAAAACGGTTAATGAAAACTGTTTGGTTACGATAGGTGAAGAAAAAGTACCGATGCTCATTGAAACAATTGATGGCGGTGAATATTCTAGTGGGACTCTAAAACGTTATGGCAAAATAGTTACTAAAGACAGTATTTCAGCAGTGACAGCCAATTATGATATAAGACCTTATGATGGGGTTATTATAGATAATAAAAAATATATCATAAGGGAAGTCAGTGCAAAGACTAGCCCTAATATTGAAGAAGTTATTTACAAGTATGCATCAATCGGTATGCCGAAAAGATACACATTTAATGTTTTGGAAAAATTAGGTAATTCTACATATATATGCGAACCAGACGTTAACATGACTGAGTTTACGGATGAATTCAACAGAATGATTACCAATGAAATATGTAATGATGTTGTTAGCAACCAGAATTCCTACACATTGTATGTTGAGAATAAAATTTTTGGGGATAAACCAATAACTAGCGATTTGCCATTCTTAAGAATCAATGCACCCACGTCTAGTGACGATTATTATGACTTGTTCAATGATTTGACAATATTCGTTAAAAATGGGTATATTCAAGTTCCTTTGCCATTGAAGATGGATGTTGCTAATAACACGTTGCAAGATGATATAGTAACACGTGATTTTTTTGGGGCTGAAAAAGAAAAAGCTATCAATCCAATAGTTGATATGGAGAAAGACGTTTACCTTCCAAAATATATGAATGGGGAATATAGTGGTTCTTCAACGATTTTCGAACCGATATACAAGATAAATTTGAATTTCCATTTCAGAACAAGAAATTTGGATTCTTGGAAAGTAAACGATGGTAATGTAACATATGATACTAGCGCAACAACGGATAACTGGTTTATAACCGATTTTCATCCATATTGTGATATTTTAAAAGATGGCGAAAAAAGAAAAGCAAGCGGTCAGACATTGATGGAGGCTTCAGACTTAATGGGGTTATTAAATTTCACTAATGATGACATATTTTATCAAAGGTCTAAAGTCGCTAAATCATTTGCTAGATTATCATTTTATGACAGCACTGACCCACAAACGCAATCATTGTTAGCAACATCTTGCATATTTGCTGATGGGCACAAGTTGTTTAAAAGGTTTATTGACAATTCAAGAAAGTATGAAAGAGAATATGGTTCTGTTTCTGAGCCTATATTTAAGAAAGATGAAACCACAGGATTTATTTTATCTTCTAAGACAGATGTCACTTCTAAGGAAAACATTTACAAAATCAACAAAATTGATGTTAAAACTGAATATTTGGGGTTGGCTAGCGATAGAATTAGATATAATAGCTATAAAAAGGATGGAGATAATGTCAATATGAGTACAGACGAGCATAGGATAAGTTCTAGGCTTGTAGTTGACAACAAGTATGCAACAGATACATCTTCTGAGGGCTTTTACATTTATATTTTTAGGGAATACGCTGAAAAACTTCATCCGAAACCTATTTATATGAAAATTGAATTTAACCATGCTGGGATTGGTAAAACAATACCGTTCATTATACCTATGCATTGGAGTGGCAACACCACAGACAGTGGTGGAACTGCTTATAATAAAATGTATCCAGAGCATGCATTGAAATTTACAAGTACTTCTACGAATAGCATAACTGGAATCGACGATTTAGCAGAACTTAAACAAGGCATACCACTGTCATATGTATATGCCCAGACATATATACCTTTATATGCAGTTTATGATTTTGATAGGAAAGAGTATGGATATGTGTTTGACGATAGGTATGTAACACAAGATGAAAATGGCGTGCTTAATCTTAATTTATTTGAAATGAAGATAATGAATGAGTCGCAGCATCCAACAGAAGAAGAGTTAGTTAATATTAGGAGAAACCAGCAAATTAGGGCAATTATAAACGTAAATGAGAGGCAATTTAATAAGAATTCATTTAATTACGAAATGGAATGAGAACAATTCAAAAACAAATATCTTTAGAACCGATGACATCTAGGTTGCCTAGTGTGTGGCCAGCATATAAAGGTAATGAACTATATTATTTCGATGAAAATTCATTAAAATCAGAAAAAAGGCAATGGCAATATACTAGCAATTGGGGTATGGTACCAGTTAATATTGTTGTTTCGCCAAAGCCTTATTCTAGTCACACTTATTCAGATTATGCCGTTATAGGCGGTTGTCATTGCTATGGCAACTCGCCATATGATGATTTGTGCGAATTTGTTTTGTCATTTGAAAACCTCAGTAAATGGTATTATTTTTTTAATGAATATTATAATTTATTAAAACAGTATAGTCATTGCGATAGGGTGTATACTAGTGCTGAAGATTATTACAATTATGAAAGCGGTACTAAATATGCCAATCAAATGATATACGGAACGGATAAACAAACATATTTGGATTTGGACAATGAGTTTGCCGAAAAGGGAGGAAGAGTTGAGGTTTTAGTATTTGACAAAGATACATCTGAATATTTAGCAAAAACACCTGAAGAAGCCCATGACGAAGAAAATACTGATAGAATGGCAATGGTCGATGTGTATGACGTTGGTTTTTTCAAATGGATTTGTGATAACGTTGTTCCTTCTTTTATCATACCAATGAGATACAAAGACTATTGGAAAAGGGATAGGCTATTTTATCCAGATGTGATTAAATGGATGGCTTGGTTTAAGGAAAGAAAAATTAAAGGCTATGAAAAAGCATTTAAAAAAGGAGAAAAGGGAGAAATAGATTCTTGGAATTGTAAATCAAGTGCCATTACAGATTGCTGTGATTGCGAAGAGTATTTCAACAGAGGTGGCGAGCGTATATATTCTGCAATGTCTGAATGGTTCAATAATGTTCAAGATAAAATTGTTGAAAATTCAAGAATAATCAGCGGTAGCACCGATTGTTTTGTTCCAACAGTAATTTTACCTACTGGGCTACAAGTTTCTATTGATGATTTGGGAGAATTCAGTATATTTTCTAAAGAATATGAACTTGGAAAGGATTATAGGACTGCGCATTACGGAAATGATGAAAACACTTTATCTAGTACAGTTAGCACCATTGATGGGCATTCAGTTATTCTAAATAATGGTAGCGGCTATACGTTTAACCCATATTATATGGAGAAATATGTTTCATCTTGTAATACTTGTGGTTATGAAGGCGTGTTTTATGGTAGATGCCCTAAATGTGGTAGTAGAGACATTCAAATAAGCGGATGGACTGACTATACAGATTATTATGTAAATCATGAATATGAATGGAATGATGGCGTAAAGTATAGTTACAAAAATGATTTCTATGTATCCGCTGTTACCTATTTCGCATATGACGATGAAAACGTGAAATACACATCATCAGCATCTAGTTACGAGGAGGCAGAAAAGGATTTTAAATCTCAGATGTCCAAAAAATATCCTTTAACAGTTAGAGAAAACGGATGGATATTAATTGACGGCATTTTATACCCGATAAATGAAACTGAAAGTGCTAGTTCGATAACAAATAAATATTTGAGCGGCAACACATATATGGTTTTCCGAGAGGAAGGCACTAATACGCCATATACTTTCATCAATGGCGAAAAAATATATGCAGAGTTTTATGACCCAAAAAATCAATTCTATTTTCCGTTTTTTAAATCTGGCACAACAGAAAATGGGAGAGTTTTCAACTTTAACGATTATATTTCTTTCAATAGGAATAAGTTAAACGATGGTAGAATTTATTACATTTATTACAATGGAAATGTTTGCCATTTATCTTCTTCAACTGCTACAGATATAACAATAAACGAAACAGTTTTTTTAAGAATTAGCGCATACACTACCGACAATCTAAGCAACATAATTTATGTTACATATAAGGATGATGAAAAAATAATAAGCGGTGAAACTATGGATGTAGTTCCTAGTGATGTTGCAGTTGTTAGCAGCAGCACAGAATATTTTGACGGTACGCCTTTCATAAACGTAAATTGTCCATTTGAAGTTAATTTGTATTCAGCTAACGAAATAAACGGTAGAACCATATCTAAGCTGTCTGATTTGAGGCTTTACAATGTTCTTACAGATGATGTGGGAAATGACATTGATGGTATATATGAAATTAATAGCAATACAATATATAATCATCAACCACCAGAGGGAACTGTGTTAGAACCTTTATTCCAAGTAGGAAATACAGCAAACATATCAAGATTCTCATTGACTGAAGAAGATTTAGACGATATTGTTGATGATAGAAACTATTTTGTTGGCGATATAATAACTAGAATGACATTTTACTATAAGGAAACTGATGGTACAATTCCAAAAGAAACTATCGTAGATGTGGTTTTAGAAAGTGGCGATACCTATACAATTACTCTTAAAGGCGAATATTTCTCTGCAACTACTACTAGTGGCTATACATCGTTAAGTGCAATATCTGCGTCAAAAAGTGCAAAAGAGAAATTGGAGAGCAGCGAAGAAGTGATGTATAGTTTTTACGATGATATATTCTGTGACATAACATATTATATTGGTGCGACCCTTAGAAGGAGAATAGGTGAAAACTATAACTTATGCTATGAGCATAATAGGGACAATCATGGGGTTGAATATCACGAAACTGTACGCTTTGTAAAGCAAAACATGGAATATTATCTCAAAAAGGCCAAAAACCTTGATTCGGTAGTCCCTTCAAGAATAAATGATATATGCAACCATTCTGTTAGCTATCCGATTTATGCCTATAAGCTAACGCAAAATTTAGCTAGGGTCGAAGAGTCCCAATATGACACTGACTATTCTGTGCCTATGGCAGATTTTAGGCTTAACATAAATATATTCAACAATGGTGCAGATACCTTTAGTGGCCAAACAGACATGGAAGAACACAACGGTATGCAAGTTTTACCAGTATTTAGGGAAGAATATAGGTTTGGCATTTCTTCAATGGAAAGTGTGGACTCTAATATTTATATAGACAGGGGGATAAACGCTGCTTTTGAGAAGCATTTGAAGCTTGGAGAAGTTACTAGCTTAGAATCCCTTATTAATTACGGGAACAATTATTTTAAAATAATGGATTCTTAAAATAAACAAAAAAAAAGGAAAAAAACATATGATAGGTTCTTATGGTACTGTAATCCCAATTAACATAGGCAATAATGACATACCGAATCTAGTTGATATTTCTTATTGCTATAATGAGACAAGAAACTATGATTCTCTTTCTAGCAGTAGATTTATGAATTTAGATTCGAGCATACTGACGCAAGCAAGAAGAGGCTTGGATGGAAACGCTGACGAGTTTGTTGAAGGAATGTACAATCTCCAATTACCACTTAGTGAGTTTAACAAGAAAGGCTTTTACACGGTTTATATAAAGCCTAGAGAAATAGAAGCAACCATAACAGATGTTGGAAATTTGACAGCATTCCCTAATGTCAGGGGTCTAGTGTTAGATACTATGCAAATACAAAACCCAAGTATCAGCACAAGGGCAAGGAAAAACAATGAACTAGTAGGATATAGAATCATTTATTTAGACGAAAACGGTAGAAGACAAGACTATTATAGGATTATCACATCTAATAATAAATGTGAGCCAGTAGTTAGTGCCCCAAATTCATCTAGCGACAAATCCTATACATATCGTTATGAGGATAGTTCTAGTTTGATATTCGTGACTGTATCCCCTTCATCTGCCCCTACATTTAAGAACAATGCACTTCCTTACATAGGGAAACCAACTCAAAGGATACTATTGGTCAATACATTTTTTGAACCAATACAATTAGATATTGAAATGACAACCCACGATGTTGATACAATCAGTTATATGTTGGAAAACAGCCAACTTAGAGACTTAGATAATGGCCTTGTTACAACATTTAACAACGAGAACGAGATATATCATCAAGCAGAGCATTTTACACTTAAAGACCAGTATACTGGCAATCCAGTTTATGAGGTTAAACAAAACAAAAAAGGAAGCATAGATTTCAGTCAAACAATTAATGACAAAATAGAGTGAAAAAACATTATGGCTTTTATAAAATCGCATTCAAACTATACTCTGAAAAAGAAACATCAAAATATTTCGGATGGCACTATATGGGAGCGTGACATCACTACAATTGGTGGTGTCAACCAATTTGCTCCTGGGCAAACGCCAATCTATAAAAGCAGCAATTTCATCATAACAGTTAGAAATGATGACAAGATAGCCAACCAGTATAACCAAACAAAATGGAAAGAAAACGAAAGTGGTAATACTTGGACTCTTGAGAACATTAGTGGAATGACTAGTGAGTTTGAGGACCAGAATGATGTAAAGATTGTCCTCAAACAAGATTATTATGATTTTTGTGATTTTGCATATTATGGGTCTTTAAGCGAAATGTTTAGGGCATCAATTAATGATGTTTTGCAAAGATTTCCAGGAGAACTTTATATAACGGATATTAGCGGCAATACTTATACATCTGGAATAACTGAAGATTTTGAGGAAGTTAAATGGTCTGAAATCTTAGGGGACAGTAATTATACGCTTGTGTCGAATCCATTTGGCATTGATATTCATAGTAAAAGATGCCCTATAGATGGAAATGCATTGAAGTATTTCGCAGACGATGGGTATAAAAATTATCAAATTGTCAGTGGCGATTCAGTTAAGGACATTTCAACTTGGAACTCAGAAATTATTAATAGTGGGTGTACAAGAATTGGTGAAGAGTTTGCTATAGTAACAATAAATGGGAACATTATTATACACTCTTATGTTGGCGATAATAGGGAAATCGTTTATTTAGCTGAAAGAGGAAACGCTGGTATCCATATAAGGCCAAAAGAAGAATTCATAGTTAAATTCTATAATGAATGTGATAACTTTGAAAAGTTAATATTAGACAGGAAAACAACACCAAGATATAAGGCTGTTTTCTCTGTAATCAAAGAAAACGAAAGAGGCTATTATAGGGAAACAGAAGATTTTATATTCCCTACAACGTATGGGGATTATAATATTGACGCTTCTTCTTACGGTTTCAATGATTATACCCAAAGACTGTCAGAAATTGGAGAGTTTTATGATGCATTGTTTACTGATAACCTTTATAGGTCGATGACGCATGAGGCTATTAAAAATTTTGACTGGACATACACTCGTGAGTTTACCGTTGGTGATGAAGAAGAATACGTTCACGGTGGCGAAAAAATGCAGAAAGCGTTAAGGATTTTTGCTAGAGAGTTTGATGAAATTCTTACTTACATTAACAATATCAAAAATATCAATAGGGTAACTTACGATGAAAGAAATAATATTCCAGATTATTTTTTGATTGATGAGGTTGAAAACAAAGGATGGGATGTATGTCTTGTATATCCTTATGACCTTGAGGAATACATCAAAAATGATGACGGTACAAAAGATTATGTGTCAGCATCAACATATGATAAACAGCAACAATTAGATAACACGTATAAAGAAAAGCATTTATTTAGACAATTCACTCAAAATACAAAAAAAGAGGTGCATCCTTACAGTAGAGAACGGGTAGATGAGTATCCAGAAGGATATTTTATAGCATGCGAAAACGGCATTGTTCCTTGTTGGTATGAAAGTAACAAGGATTCAGCAGTTAGATACAACTATATAGACGCTGAAAATAGCGGAACTACATATTATGACAGAAGTCATGATAGGGTGGCTAATAGAGTTAAAGTATATACTGATGAAAAATCTTATACATATATGGACGCAAATAATGCATTCATGAGAAGGATGGCAATAAATTCTCCGTATATCTGGCGTCATAAAGGCACTATTGAGGGCATCGAAATGCTATTGGGAATGTTTGGACTCAAAAGTCAAAGATGGGTTGACAGAATGACTCCTAACTGCGTCAACAGCGCAATCACTGCTGATTATGAAATAACTGAATACTCATCATTTACCAACAGAATTGAAGAGGAGTGGGATGCAGTACATCAAATGTATCGTATTGACTGGATTAACTCCACTAAGGCAATCGTATATGATTATAGGTCAACATCCAACTATACAAATTATGGAGCACCATCTAGTTATGTATCATATCAAGGTTTACCAGTATCATATAGATATGAATATCTATCGGCAGATAAACCTTACATAGAAGTAAGTCCATTAAGTGCCCAAAGTGCAACTTCTAGTGTGACAGAGGCATTTAAAGACATAAAAAATAACAATGAGCCTGTAAGAAGGAGATATTTATATCCAAACTTCAATAAAGATGAACAATTGGATGGAAACCCATATTTCCAAATGAATGGAGGATGGGTATCAAAAACTGTTCAAAATGAAAATGAAAATAATGAAAGATGCAAAAGATATAATTTCCAATACGATGTGGACGATAATATCACTTATACTTGTTACGTAGAAGAAGGTAAAGATGAAGATGATGGAAATGATGGTATAGATGATAATCATCCAATTTATAAAGAAACAGTAAGGAATATAAAAAGGGTTGACACAATTGGCGATTTGTTGTCAACTCCAATTAATACAATTAAAGATGGGTCTATCATTTATGTATCAAATGTTGAACGTAATGTTGCAATCATTGACAATGAAGTGTATAACATAAAGCATGAATATAGTGGCACGTCTGACAGTGGGAAAGTGTTGAGCTATGTATCATTGATAAAAAACGGCGATTATATAAAAATAGGAGATTCGAAGTTCTTTATGTCTACGATTGTCGTGTATGATAAAAATGGCAAAGAGGCAATATATAATTTGGAAGACAAAGAAAGTGGGTATGAGGTTAAGGCATATATAATTGACGATAATTTTATATGCAAAGCCAATACTGATGGAGCATATACTATTGATAGCTTTATGATTCTTGACGAAAAAGTTTCCTCTGCCACTACAAATTATTTCATCATTAATGACTCTTATTACTCTAACAGGCTTGCAGCAAATGAAAATGAGAATGGATGGAGAAGACTAGAAGAAACAGACCCAGAATATATTAGGATTAATGCCATAACAGATTATTATGAAGGGAACAATCCTCATAATGGGAATATGAATTATGACAATGGGCATGAGTATTTTACATATTTCAAAAGGCTGTTTAAGTACCCAATAGATAACGATTTGTTTGACGAAAGATGCTATGAGGCATTTTATTATGATTTGGATAATGAAATATCAAATTATGGGTTTAGTGGCTTAGTGGATTCTAATGAAATGATTAAGCAGTATAATCCGTATCTAATCAGTGGCGATTCAAAGATACATTATTTTGGGTCTTACTATAAAAAAAGTAGCAGCACAGTGACTCCTTGCGAAAATGTATTATTTTATGGCGAAGATAAGGAAAAGAAAGAAGCATTGGAAGAAATGTATCATAAAGTTAATTCAGGTATTACGGTGGAAAGTTACATTCTTAATGAAGACGATATAATGATTGGCGGTTCTCCTTATAGCGCAAAGACTAATGCTGATGAAGTCACGAACCAAATACTAAATAACAAGAGGTTTACAATTAAGTTCTATCTTCATAATGAATGGCACAGCAATCAAGGACAATGCGAAATAAAATATTTGGATAGCATAGTAATGAACTATCTTACACAAATGATTCCGTCTACTACAATTGTAGACATACAATACGTTTATGACAAGGTTGATTAACGTCAAAAGTTAATCAACCTTTCTTTATCATTATCCAAATCATCAAGAGACTCGATTTCAATGTCGTATAAACCATATTCGCTTTCAAGGTCAACGAATTTATGAGACATATTTTCAACATTCCATACAACAAATCCGTGTTGAGATACAGTCTCCCCAAATGTTTGCTGTATCAATGACCCTGGATATACAATTTCAATATCATTATGCTTAATTACTTGACGTTTATGAATATCCCCAGCCATAACGCAAGTACATCCATCAAATAGGCTTCCTTCTGCCCCACCGTCAACAATAGTTCCATTGTTAAGTTTCGCACCTACAACCATACCGTGATATAAGCCAATGATTTGCTTACCTTCAGCATTTAAAGCAGCAAAACTTGGCGGTGCATATCCATTATAGATTGAATACAATGCCCATACGACATTATCATCTTCAACAAATCCGCTTTCAAAGCCTAATACAGAATCAATGAACATGCAATCGTCAAAATTAGCAGTATCAAACAATGCTGTAAGCGTATCCGTTCTAGACATGTTATTTACTAATAGGTCATGATTACCAGCGACAACGATAACTTTAGCAATTTCTTCCAATTGTCTTAGGAAAAAACTACTAAACGCCATCAATTCGTTTGAAATATTATTCTTCTGGTGAACGAGGTCTCCGCATATTACAATTCTAATTTCGTCTCGTTCATAATCTTTTGTAATTTCTTTACATTTTTCTACAAAATTTGTTAATTGTTCAGCATACTCATTTAGCCTCTGAAAATTTCTGATATGAATATCGCTGCAATGAATAATACATCTAACCATTAAAAATATTCTTCTTCGTATAAATCGTTATTTTCGTATTCTTTATCTAAATAAAATGTGCCATATAATGCATAAAATTTATTTATGATTTTATCACTATTCTTGCACCAAAAATCAAACCCTTCTTCGGTTTTTTCCCAAAGAAAAAAATATTTATCATAAAACACGTCTTCAATGGTTTTGCAAGTATATATTTGATTTATACCGTTTTGTTCTATGGTACGTTCCCAAAATATTTTGCAAAGTTCAAAATCAGACAATATTTCTGACAATTTAAAAATCCATTTATATTTATTTGATATATCATAATATGTCATATATAAATGGTTTTCATATAAAAACTTTTTAAGTATTTTTATTCCATCTTGGTAATCATTTCTATTTTTCATTAATAAATAAAATTTTTAGGATTTTGGCAAATATATAAAAAATATTTTTTAAATGCAAATATTTATTAATAAAACATAAAATATGATAATATTAATTGATAACGGTCACGGTTCTAATACAGAGCAGAACGGAAAATTCAGTCCTTTATTAGAGAATGGCATGAAGATTGGTAATGAATTTACAAACAAGGGAAGATTCCGCGAATGGAAGTATAACAGAGTTATATCTAATTTAATTGTTGAAAAATTGAAAGCCTATGGTTATGACGCAAGGTTATTAGTTCCAGAGGATACAGATGTTTCTCTTTCAGAAAGGGTTAGAAGAGTTAACACCCTATGCAATAAGTATGGGGCTAGTAATGTAATATTGGTGTCAATTCATTCTAATGCAGTTGGCCTTGGAAATGACTGGATGGATGCAAAGGGATGGGAAGCTTATTCAACAGTCGGAAAAACCAAATCAGACATTCTAGCAGAGTTTTTGTATAAAAGGGCAGAAAAAAATTTCAAAGACAGAAAAATAAGAAAAGATACGACTGATGGCGATAGAGATAAAGAAGCAAATTTTTATATAATCAAAAAATCGTATTGTCCAGCAGTGCTGACTGAAAACTTTTTCTATGATAATAAAGATGATTTAGAATATCTTACGTCTGATGAAGGTGTTCATGCTGTAGTTAGAACTCATATAGAAGGAATTATTGATTTTATAGATTATTTAGGAAAATAATAGTTTCTAATTAAAAATTTATGTATAGAATATATAGTGAGAATGATGTAACTTGGTCTTCCATTGAAAAATACGTTCCGTATTCTACAGTAGTGTGGATTGAAAGAAAGAATGGGATACCTACATACAACTTTTTGGATTCAAATGGTAGAAAAATAGACATTGGCAAATATGTTGATGAAAAGGTTAAATAATATTAAAAATTGAGGCTATGTTTTGTAGTCTCAATTTTTTTTCGTATATTTGCATCATAAACAAACATTTTGAATACTATATTGTTGAACGAAATAAGAAATATCTATGATTAAAGCTAAAGATGCGTTTAATTTGTCTATGAAGACTTGGGATGAGTCAGATAAAAAAAAATTTAAAGATTATCTAGAATCAGTTTCAAAGGAAATAGAAGATGCAGCTAATCAAAGTAAGTTGGAAACTACTATCAATGTGACTAGTATTTGCTTCAATTGTAATTTTCGTTATAAGTATCATGATTCACTTATTTTTTTAATAGTGAAGCATTTGGAAGAATATGGATATAAAACCAAATATTATGAAAATCCAATTGGTGAGTGGATAAAGATTAGTTGGGCTGATTTAATATAAGTACACCTCTTTAATTTGCTGGGCATTTGCAAGATGTTCAGCAATTTTTTTATACCCACCATCTTGATATAAAGAAGATGGGTCTTCTCCTTCTTCAATTGGTATGTATCTTATCTTATTATACAATCTTCCATGATTAAGTAATTTATATATTTCCTTCACAGATTGATAAGCATCAGCATCAAGCATAATGTTGACATTACCATTGCAACGACTAACTATATCCCAATAAAGTTTGTAATCCTTGTCTAGAGCCTTTCCTAGCAGCGGTATGGAGTTAGGTACTACAATGTGGTCAAACGCACCCTCTACGAGCGTTATATCGGCATCCCACTGTATTCTATCCTCATTAAATATAATCTCTTTTTTCTCCGTTTTTGGATTTGAGTATTTTGTTCTCTCAAATTTAGGATTTTTAGGCAGATAGTCTCTCCCAACCCAATAGTTAAGTTCTCCTATAGAGTTGTATGAAGGTATAATAACCCTATAAGAGTATTTTTTCATCATATCATCTTCCTCACGAAGTGTGTAACCAATCTTGAATCTCTCTATAATATCCCATCCAAGCCCTCTGTCTTGTAAGTATTTCAGAGCACCATAATGATTTTTCTCATCTTTCTTAAACAGCTTGAATGTAGAAGGTAATTTCAATTCTTCCTTTTCAATGATTGTTCTGTCAAAATCTGAGAAATGTAGTTTATAAAGCTCACTATCCCTTATTGAATGAATGACATTTACATATTCATCCAATAGTTTCTCATTACCAAATAGCCTTATTAGTTTCTTTATCGAGCCGTGCATAAGGTCATCACCCTCAGAACTACATTTCCAACATTGGTATACCCCTCCTTTCGTAAAGGATACCTCTAGATTGTATTTTCGAGCCTCTTGATAGCCGTATTTCTCTATGCAATGTGGACAAGGAAACTGATATTGCATTTGCCCCTCGCTGTATCCACTCTTTGATTCTCCTAGAAATACCGTTAGTATGTTGTATAATTTTTCCAATTCGTGCATTATTTATCAATTTCAAGCATGGTTATGTTGTCGTTTATGGACGTGAATTTTTTTGATGATATTTTAATTGCATCATCTAATGGGAAGTTAGCATCTATAAGAGCTGCTGTGTAGTCACGAGTTGACCCGAATGCTCCTCTTTTGTGAGCGACAGAAGATAAACTCGTATAAGGATACCCACTAGTGCTATCATAATAAAAAACGCATAGAAAATATTTGTTTGCCACAAGAAATCCTCCTAATTCTTTTTTAATTGTTTCTTCTTCGTAGCCATAATCCTTTAGAAACAGCTTGAAATTATTCATAAGCTTAATTCCATGCGTTTCACTATTCAAAGCTTCAAATGTCTCTTTATTTCCATTCACAAAGACCTCAAATATGTTAGTTGAGTCAGCTAAACCAGTGACACCAATAATGAGTGAATCAGATATTTTTCTAATTTTTTTGAAATTTTCGCACAATATTTCATCGCCACTTAAGCATCTTCCATCTGCTGCAATTTTAATTTTGTTTTCACTTATTTCAAATGCTATTATACTCATAATGTTTTTTTTATTTGCAAATATATGTTAAAAAAACGAGAAAAACAAATTTTAATTTGGCTAATTCAAAATAATTTCGTACCTTTGCGCTACAAAATAAGTTAAACAAAATTATTATGGTATCTTTTAATAAAAATTACAAAAAAGTGTGGTATGCCCACCTTTCTATGGGGTTGTATCGTAAACCAAGCATTTGCGTAGATATATACGAAAATGCTGTGATAAAGCAGTCAAAATTAGGCTCAACAGAAAAATGTGACATTGTTTCCAATGGTATAACAAGACCGTTTTGCCGAACATGCGATGTTTTTGACAATGAGGAAGATGCTGAAAAGCATAAAAAATCATTAACTTTGAAAGCAGATGATTTAATTTCTACGTATTCAAAAGAAATGGTAGAATATATACAAGAAATATTTAAAAAAGTTGGGTTTGGCGAAAAGCCAAAGCAATTTATTGCAAATACACGTCAAATAAAACACTCTAATAGTTTAACTTGGTCAAGTTTGAATTGTCATAAATTAATATTAACGGATGGTCGCACGTTAAATTTGGAAAGTGTTACAGACACTGATTTATTGTTCAATATAATTTTAGACATAAAGAATAGGCATTATTTTGTGCTAAGTGAAGATTATAACTTGCACAAAAATTTTAACTCATTGTCTATATACGAGTTGAGTACAGCAGCAGAAGAATTTATGCTTAAATTGAAAGGCTATTTGGTTTGCTAAGAAATACTACTAATTTTTTAAATACAGCTAGAAATGGCTGTATTTTTTTTGTTATCTACTATTTATATATAACAAATTAGTATATTAATTATGGCAAAGAAAATTTATAAAGATAGTGACATATTAAAGGCAATGACAGCTCAATTGGATGAAGATTCAGTTGTGTTTGGTGCTAATGGTCATTACGGTATTGGTGCTTACTATGACATCACAAAGGTAAGCAGTGTGTTTGGAGATAAAGATTATAATAGCCAAAGCAATATTGATGACGCTAGCGGAACTACAGCAGCAGAATTATATAGAAAAAATAACGATGAGCTTGATGAGAACCTACAGAAAGCCATTTGGTTAAAAGAATTTTAATACTATAAGAAAATCAATAGAAGAATTAAAAAATAATTCCGCAATTTAGTGAACAAAAGAATTAAAACATATAATGCTCCAATCTATTAACTTAAATTAGTTGGAAAATTTTTCTTTAATATATGACTTTAGAAGAAATAATTGCACAAAGTATTGATAGAGTGATTTATGAGGGGTACTCAGGAGTTCATTTCGAAGACCAAATTGATTATGCAGTTATCCCAAAAACTGTAAAATGGCTTCAAGCTATCAAAAGTGGT
>Ga0247610_10004049_pt1 | contig 15799 bp, 12 predicted proteins | sample 174DNAGHGhighgp2_FD_193483 | JGI IMG/M metagenome (GOLD analysis project Ga0247610, IMG submission 193483) | Sheep rumen microbial communities from Palmerston North, Manawatu-Wanganui, New Zealand - 1742 DNA GHGhigh gp2 | ecosystem: Host-associated > Mammals > Digestive system > Stomach > Rumen... | reverse complement strand
CAAACGGTCCCGCTATAGCCCAGTCATGAGGAATATCAACCTTCTCCCACGTCTTTTGATCACGTGAGAATTCCCATGTCTTCAAATCAATTTCGCGTCGTGTCTGTGCGGTCAGCAATTGACAAGACAACAGTACTGCAAGTAATAGTTTTAGTTTCATAACATCAGTAATTTGCCTACAAAGATACGAAGAATTGGGCAAAACTCCAAATAAAGACAAAAAAATTCCCCGCAGAACCAAATCTGCGGGGAATAATGATATCTGAATATTCGTTACGGATTACTGCTTAGTAGTATCGATGAACATTGCAACACGGTTGAAATCAATCTCGTCAGACAGCTTGTCAGTTGCACCCAGACCCTCAGTGGTGATGCGGCTGGCAGCAATCTTATACTTCTTGATGAGAGCGTTCTTAACAACCTCAGCGCGCTGCTCAGACAGCTTCTGGTTCAGCTCAGCAGAACCCTCGGGAGAAGCATAACCCTGAACCTTCAAGTTAGCCTCAGGATGATTCTTCATGTACTTAGCAATCATCTCGATGCTTGCATACTGTGCAGGCTCGATAGTGCTCTTGCCCTGACGGAAGATTACGATAGGCTGCAGTGTAGTCTCAACTTTCTTCTCTACGACAGCAGCGGTAGGACGGCTCTCGCAAGCAGCGAGCTTGGCCTTCAGGTCAGCAATCTGCTGATCCTTAGCTGAGAGCTGACCATCCTTAGCGTTCACGTCAGCACGGAGCTCGTTAATCTTAGCGTTCAGACCGTCAATCTCAGCCTGGTCGCGCAGAGCGGCCTTGGCGAAGTTGTGAGTACCATTGCTGTTAGCGAACTTATAGTTCAAACCAAGACTCAACTGGAACAAAGCTGCACGGCTGTCAAACTTAAACTCAGTATTGTAGGTCAGAATATTCATATTACCCAGACCATAAGTCTCCAATCCATAAATGACAGCTGGTTCAAGGTAAATCTGAACAGCTTTCGATGCACCCAGGTTGAAAGCGAAATCAAGGGCAGCCTTACCGTTAATTGCATTAACTTTATAATTCTGACCAAAAGCATGGCTCCAACCCAAACCAGCAAGACCAATCACCTCGAAAGCACGGGGCTCACCAGGATAACCAGCAAAAAGGTTGCTCAGATTGAAAGTACCCATCAAGTCAAGATTTAAGTTGTCAATAAAGGTCTTAGTACCCATCAATGACTTAGAATCTACCTTAGAAAGCATATACAGATCAATATCAGCAGCCAAACCGAATACAGTAGTCAGGTTCTTACCAACGCGTACGCCCAATTTGGGAGCGAAACCTTTCATGAAACCATATTCATCATTTAAAAGCTTTTGCTGAGGTGTAGCAACACCAACATTGACACCAGCATACCAATTGTCACCGAACTTGTTTGATGTGATTGCAGTATTCTGTGCACTCACTGAAGCTGCCATCATAGTAGCAGCAATCATCATAAAAAACTTTTTCATTTTGTAATAACTAATTAGTTTAAAATTAATAAATGTATCCTATTTTATGCTTAATCTTCTTATTTTCGGGTGCAAAGTAACTAAAAAAAACGATAAGTTCCAAATAAAATCATAAAAAAATGCTAAAAAACGTGTATTTTTCACCCTAAAACAGGTTTCTTTCTAAAAAAAAAGACTAAAAAACATACTTTTTCTGGTAATTATTGAAAAAAAACGAGAAAAGTTTGGTAAATCGCGAAAAAAAGATTACTTTTGCATCCGACATTAAAAACTCGACTATTGCATGAGGCAACTGAAGATTACCAAATCAATCACAAACCGCGAAAGCGAGGCGTTGGAGAAATACCTGTCAGAAATCGGCAAAGAGGAACTTTTATCGGCCGACGAAGAGGTGGAACTGGCGCAACGCATCCGCAAGGGTGACAAAAAGGCTTTGGAAAAGCTGACAAAGTCGAACCTTAGATTTGTGGTGAGCGTGGCAAAACAGTATCAGAACCAAGGCTTATCATTGCCCGACCTGATTAACGAAGGTAATGTGGGACTGATAAAGGCTGCTGAGAAATATGACGAGACGAGGGGATTTAAATTCATCTCGTATGCTGTCTGGTGGATTCGTCAAAGCATCCTGCAAGCCATTGCCGAGCAGAGTCGTATCGTGAGACTGCCGTTGAACCAGCTAGGGTCAATGAACAAAATCAACCGCATGTTGACGAAATTCGAGCAGGAAAACGAGCGCCGGCCGTCGGTGGACGAGATATCGGAGGTTATCGACATTCCTGAGGAGAAAGTTGACGAAGCCATCAACGTGTCAGGCCGTCAGGTATCGGTTGACGCTCCGTTTGTGGATGGTGAGGACAATTCGCTGTTGGACGTACTCGTAAATAATGACGCGCCGATGGCTGATAAGCAACTGGTGATAGAGTCATTGCAGGCAGAAATCATGGATGCATTGAAAATGCTGACAATTCGCGAGCGCAACATCATTACGGCATTTTACGGTATAGGACAGCCCGAGATGACACTCGAGGAAATAGGAGCAAAATTCGGCCTTACGCGTGAGCGCGTGCGACAAATAAAGGAAAAAGCGATCCGTCGTTTACGCAGCAATACAAAGAACAAAATATTAAAAGCATATTTAGGAGCATGAAATCAATAAAGTATACACTATTGCTGGTTGTGGCCTTGACAGCCTTAGGAGCCAGCGCGAAACCCTTGAAGACGAATCAAGTCTATATGTTCGGGTTCTCGGCATCGTTCAAAGACTCAGTAATATACGTGACGGACATCCAGAACGTTCCAGGAACGTGGGTAGAGTCGAAGAACAAATTCCTGTTGCTTCGTGACGAATATTCACGGCAGATGAAAGACTATCTGGAAGAGAAGCTACAACAGGAGAAACGCGTTTGTGTGGTATTCTACTATCTGAAGAAAAAGAAGGCTGAGAAGGAGTTCTTGAAACTGATGAAAAAATACAAGAAAGGTTATGAGGTTCGCCACGTAAATGAAAAGGACTTTAAGTTCGAGGCGATAGATGTGTCAGAACAACAATGACGGAACATAAAATCATTAACGACCCTGTATTCGGGTTTATCAAGATCAGACGTGGATTGCTGTACGACATCGTACAGCATCCGTTGTTTCAACGCCTAAACCGTATCAATCAACTCGGACTGGCCTCGGTGGTATATCCCGGTGCGCGTCATACACGTTTCCAGCACTCGCTGGGAGCATTTTACCTCATGTCGGAGGCTGTAAAATCGCTAAGTGAAAAAGGGATATACATCTTTGATTCAGAGGCCGAAGCCGTGCAGGCAGCAATCCTCTTGCATGACATCGGTCATGGTCCGTTTTCGCACGTATTGGAAAATACACTCATCAATGGTGTTTCGCACGAAGACATCTCGCTGATGATGATGGAGCGGATGAACCGAGAGATGAAAGGACAGCTGGCACTGGCTATCAGTATTTTCAAAGACGAATACCCAAACAAAATTTTCCATCAGTTGATATCCAGTCAATTGGATATGGACCGACTGGATTATCTGCGCCGCGACTCATTCTTTACGGGAGTGACGGAAGGCAACATCGGCTCGGCACGCATCATCAAGATGTTGAACGTAGCTGACGAGAGACTTGTCGTCGACGCAAAAGGCATCTACTCGATAGAAAACTACCTGACGACGCGACGGCTGATGTACTGGCAGGTGTACTTACACAAGACCGCTGTTGGATACGAGAAAGTGTTGGTAAATGCTCTGACACGAGCTCGCGAACTGATGAGGATGGGTTACGACCTGTTTGCTTCGCCTTCCCTAGCCTATTTCCTGAAAAATGACGTCACGTTCGACGATCATACACTGGATGTGTATGCTGAATTGGACGACAGCGACATTTGGAGTGCTCTGAAGGCTTGGAAGCATGTTGATGACAAAATTCTTGCCACTTTGGCTACTGATATGACCGACCGAAGATTGTTCAAAGTGGAGGTTAGCGAGGAGCGTCCTTCGGAGGAGCGAATAGCCGAAATCGCACGTGTAATAGCAGAAAGAATGAATATTCCGTTGGAAGATACCCGCTACATGATGACGTTGACGGAGATAGGAAAAGACATGTATAATCCTGAGGATGATAGTATCGGAATTCTTTACAAAGACGGCACTGTTAAGGACATAGCAGAAGCATCGGAAATCTTAAATGTACATTTACTTTCTAAAAAAATACGTAAATATTACCTCTGTTATCAACGTTTTTCATAAAAAATGCTTATCTTTGTAGCGTTTTTATAAAAAATGACAGTAACTATGGAGTTTACAGCGCGACAAATAGCCGACTTTATAGGCGGTAAAGTGGAAGGAAACGAACAAGCATCCATCCACACTTTTGCGAAGATAGAAGAAGGCATGGAAGGAGCCATTACATTCCTTTCGAACCCTAAATACACCCAATACATCTACGAAACGAAAGCCACCATTGTGTTGGTGAACGAAGACCTGCAACTGGAGCATCCCGTCAACTGCACCTTGATTCGCGTGAAGAACGCCTACGAGTGTGTGGCGAAACTTATGCAGATGTATGCTCAGTCGTTGCCGAAGAAAACCGGTGTAGATTCACTGGCTTTTGTGTCACCAAGTGCCCAAATTGGCAAGGATGTTTATATCGGACCGTTTACGTACGTCGGCGAAGGTGTAAAAATCGGAGACAACTCGCGAATATTCCCCAATGTTACTATCTATGATGGGTGTCAGATTGGTAAGAATGTGACCATTCATGCCGGTGCAGTCATTGGTGCCGACGGCTTCGGTTTCGCCCCCAATCAGGATGGATACGAAAAGATTCCGCAGTTGGGTGTGGTCATCATCGAAGACAATGTGGAGATTGGTGCCAACACATGTATTGACCGCTCTACGATGGGTCAGACCATTATCCATCAGGGCGTGAAACTGGACAATCTCATCCAGGTCGCTCATAATTGCGAGATTGGTGAAAATACCGTGATGTCGGCACAAGCCGGAATGGCAGGTTCGACGAAGATTGGCGCATGGTGTATGGTAGGTGGTCAGGCAGGTTTCTCAGGTCATATCCAAGTCGCCGACAGGACAATGATTGGTGCCCAGTGTGGTGTCATTGGCAATACCAAAGGCGATGGTGAGACGTTGATTGGTTCCCCTGCTGTCAATCCGAAGATGTATTTCAAGGCGAGAGCTTTGGACGCAAAACTTCCCGACATGTATCGCCAGATTGCCCAGCTGCAGCGTGAACTTGATGCGCTGAAGAAAATAGTAGAAATTGAAAGATAACAAAAGATATGAAACAAAAGACTTTGAAAGGCAGCTTTTCGTTATACGGAAAAGGTCTGCATACGGGACTGAACCTGACTGTCACATTCAACCCTGCCCCTGAGAATCACGGTTACAAAATACAACGCATCGACATGGAGGGTGAACCCACCATCGATGCTATTGCAGAAAACGTGGTTGATACCCAGCGCGGTACTGTATTGGGCAAGGGCGACGCTCGCGTATCAACTGTAGAACACGGACTCTCGGCACTTTATGCTTTGGGCATCGACAACTGTCTGATACAGGTCAACGGTCCGGAATTTCCCATTCTCGACGGTTCGGCCATCAAGTATGTAGAAAAGATAGCTGAAATCGGTATCGAAGAACAAAATGCCCCCAAGGACTTTTATATTATCCGCAAGAAAATTGAGGTGAAGGACGAACAGACCGGTTCGTGCATTACGATCCTTCCCGACGACGAATTCTCTATCACGGCCATGTGTTCGTTCGAGTCGAAATTCATCAATTCGCAGTTTGCGACACTCGACAAAATAGACCATTTTGCCAAGGAGATTGCCGCTGCACGCACTTTCGTTTTTGTACGAGATATTGAGCCTCTGTTGCAGGCTAACCTCATCAAAGGCGGTGATATGGACAATGCCATCGTCATCTATGAACGTCAGACCACACAGGAGCGTCTGGACTGGCTTGCTGACAAACTCGGTGTAGAGCACCGCGATGCCAACGAACTCGGTTACATTCAGCACAAGCCATTGGTTTGGGAGAACGAATGTACACGACACAAATTGCTCGATGTCATTGGCGATATGGCACTTATTGGCAAACCCATCAAGGGTCGCATTATTGCCACACGTCCCGGTCATAGTATCAACAACAAGTTCGCCCGTCAGTTACGAAAGGAAATTCGCAAACACGAGATACAGGCTCCTATCTATGATCCAAACGAGGAGCCGGTAATGGATGTCAACAAGATTCGCGAATTGTTGCCCCACCGCTATCCCATGCAGTTGGTAGATAAGGTTATCTCACTAGGTGCCACCACTATTGTGGGTATCAAGAACGTTACTGGCAACGAGCCGTTCTTCCAGGGACACTTCCCCGAAGAACCTGTGATGCCTGGTGTGCTGCAGATTGAGGCAATGGCCCAGTGTGGCGGTCTGCTGGTATTAAACACGCTGGAGGAACCCGAGCGCTGGAGCACATATTTCATGAAGATCGACGACGTTAAATTCCGCCAGAAGGTAGTTCCCGGCGATACATTGCTGTTCAAGGTCGATTTGTTAGCTCCCGTCCGTCACGGAATCTCATCGATGAAAGGATATATTTTCGTTGGCGACCGCGTAGTGGCAGAAGCAACCTTCACAGCACAAATCGTAAAAAACAAATAACCCGTCATAACGATAACGTCATAACGTAATAAAAAAAATGGCAAACCAAATACATCCCTTAGCAGTGGTTGATCCCGAGGCAAAACTCGGTGACAACAACGTCATCGGTCCCTTCTGCGTCATTGACAAAAATGTGGTGATTGGCGACAATAACAAACTGCTGAATAACGTGACGCTGCACTTTGGCACGCGTCTCGGCAACAACAACGAGATATTCCCCGGTGCCAGCATCTCTACCAAACCTCAGGATTTGAAGTTCCAGGGAGAAGAGACTACATGCGAAATTGGTGACAACAACTCCATCCGCGAGAATGTCACCATCAGTCGCGGCACGGCTTCGAAAGGAAAGACGGTAGTAGGCAACGGCAATCTGCTCATGGAGAATATGCACATCGGTCACGACTGTGAGATTGGCAATGGCTGTATCATCGGCAACTCCACAAAGTTTGCCGGCGAGGTCATCGTCGACGATTTCGCCATTATCTCAGCCTGTTGTCTGTTTCATCAGTTCCTACATGTCGGCGGATATATCATGTTCCAGGGCGGTAGCCGTACCTCACAGGACATTCCTCCATACGTCATTGCAGGCAAGGAACCCGTACGCTATGCCGGCGTGAACCTCATCGGACTGCGCCGTCGCGGATTCCCCAACGAAACCATTGAGGCTATTCACGACGCCTACCGCATCATCTATTCCCAGGGAGTACTGAAGGACGGTATTGCCGAGGCTCGCGCCAAATATCCTGATTCGAAGGAGGTGGAGTACGTCTGCTCTTTCATTGAAAATTCAAAGCGTGGCGTCATCAGATAACACCCTCGTCGTCATTACAGGACCGACTGCTGTAGGCAAGACGGCACTCACCATCGAGCTCGCCCGTCATTACCATACGCCTGTCATCAATGCCGATTCTCGCCAGATTTATCGCGAGCTGCGCATCGGCACCGCTGCTCCTAGCGAGGAGCAGTTGCAGCAGGCCAAACATTATTTCGTGGGTAACAAAAGCATCCACGACTACTACAATGCCTCGATGTACGAGCAAGATGTTCTCGAGATCCTGAAGGAGGAACCCTCAGACACGAACATCCTCTCGGGTGGCAGCATGATGTATATTGACGCTGTATGCAACGGCATTGACGATATCCCCACCGTCCGCGAAGATATCCGCGAGGAGATGAAGCGGCGATACGAGGAAGAAGGATTGGAGGCACTCTGCGAGGATCTGCGCCGACTGGACCCTGAACACTACGCCATTGTCGACCGCCAGAATTACCGCCGCGTCATCCATGCCCTTGAAATCTGTTATCAGACGGGGCGCACATACACCTCGTTCCGTACACAGAGCAAGAAGGAGCGGCCGTTCCGCATCGTGAAAATCGGGCTTAACCGCGACCGCGACGAATTATACAATAGGATTAACGCGCGCGTGGACGCGATGATGGAGCAAGGACTGCTCCACGAGGCCGAGAGTCTCTACGACCAGCGCCAACTGAACGCGCTGAACACCGTGGGTTACAAGGAGATGTTTGACTACATGGACGGGCGGTGGTCGCTTGACGAAGCGGTGGAACGCATGAAGGGCAATACGCGTCGCTATGCTCGCAAGCAGCTGACATGGTTCAAGCGCGACGAAGAGGTCCGTTGGTTCCATCCCGACCAGATGGACGAAATATTGAATTATATAGAAGTAACAAGAGAAAAATAGAGTTATGAACATATTTAAAAAGCTCTGCTATGCTTTCCCAGCTGCCTGGCAATGGTATAAGGGACTCTACAAGGGACGCAAGTGGTACATCAAGACGCTCTCCGCCCTGTGTACGCTTGTCGTGCTCTTCTTCCTCTACCTGCTCATGGTTAACTTCAATTTCCTGTGGCTCTTCGGCAAGTCACCATCCATGAGCGACGTTCGCAATACCCATCCCGCCGAAGCATCAGAAATATACAGTGCCGACGGCAAACTCATCGGAAAATTCTTCAGCGAAAACCGAATGCCCGTCAGCTATGACGACGTGAACGAGGCCTTCTGGAATGCATTGGTCGACACCGAGGACGAACGTTTCTACCGACATCACGGCATCGACTATCAGGCCTTCGGTGCAGCACTGAAAGACTACGTGCTCCACCGTTCACCCCGCGGAGCATCCACCATCACCCAACAGTTGGCCAAGAACCTCTTCCGCGTCCGCACCCAGTATTCTACCGGACTGCTTGGCAACATCCCGGGACTGAAAATGCTCATCATGAAGAGCAAGGAGTGGATCACGGCCTACAAGCTCGAGTGGTACTTCTCCAAGGAGGAAATCATCACCATGTATGCCAATACCGTCGACTTCGGCTCCAACGCCTTCGGCATCAAGACGGCTGCCAAGACCTATTTCGGCACCACGCCTAAGCACATGACCACCGAGCAGGCCGCCATACTCGTAGGACTGCTCAAGGCCACCACCTATTATAATCCGCGCATCAATCCGAAGAATGCCCTCAGTCGCCGCAATGTCGTACTCGACAATATGCGCACCCACGGCCACCTCACACCCGAAGCCTGCGACTCGCTGAAACAGACCGAAATCAAGCTCGACTACAGTGTGGAGAATGCCTACGACGGCGAGGCCAACTACTTCCGCGAGGCCGTTGCCGACTGGATGAAGCAGTGGTGCAAGGAATACTATGGTGACGACCGTGCCTACGCCTACTACACCGAAGGTCTGAAGATTCATACCACCCTCGACCTGCGCATGCAGCACTATGCCGAGGAGGCTGCCGTCAAGCAGATGAAAGAGGTGCAGAAGACTTTCAACCAGCATTGGGGCAACGTCAATCCCTGGCAGGACGAACGCCACATCGAGATACCTCATTTCATTGAAGATATCGCTAAGAAACTGCCCGTCTACCGCATGCTCTCGCAGAAGTACGACGGCAATCAGGACTCCATCGACTACTATCTGAACCTCCCCCACCCCGTCAAGCTCTTCGACTACGAGAATGGTTTTGTAGAGAAGGAAATCTCCACCCTCGACAGCATCCGCTACATGGAGCACTTCATGCACTGCGGTTTTGTAGCTATCGAACCACAGACGGGACACGTCAAGGCATGGGTAGGCGACGTCGATTTCAAGACATGGAAATACGACAAGGTGACGGCCATGCGCCAGCCGGGCTCTACCTTCAAACTCTTCGTCTATTCCGAGGCCATGAATCAAGGTATCACCCCTTGCGACACCCGTCGCGACGAATATTTCTCCATGAAAGTCATGGACCACGGCAAGGAAGTTACGTGGGCTCCTACCAATGCCGACGGCCATTTCTCGAATATGAACATCACACTGAAACAGGCCTTTGCCATGAGTATCAACAGCGTTGCTGTCCGTCTCGGTCAGGAGGTCGGCATCGACCGCATTGTCCGCACCGCTCACGACATGGGCATCAAGTCGAAGCTCGACCCCACACCGTCACTCACCCTCGGAGCCAGCGACGTCAACCTGCTCGAACTCGTTTCGTCCTATTGCACGCCTGTCAACGACGGCAAGGCCATTAACCCCGTGCTCGTCACGAAGATTGAGGACCGCGAGGGCAACGTCATTTACGAAGCCAATGCCGAACCGCGTCAGGCACTTTCGCCCAAGAGTGCCTTCTACGTCCAACAGTTGCTCATGGGCGGTATGAGTGGCACGTCGTCCCGCCTGCGTGGATTCGTCGGCAATGCCAACAACGATACCGACTTCGGCGGCAAGACCGGCACTTCCAACAACCACTCCGATGCCTGGTTCGTCGGCACCACGCCGCGCCTCGTCTGCGGTGCATGGGTCGGTGGCGAATACCGCTGCATCCATTTCCGCACCGGTCAGCTCGGACAAGGCAACCGCACGGCACTGCCCATCTGCGGCTATTTCCTCGGCTCAGTCCTCAACGACAAGCAGTTCAGCCAGTACCGCACCCGGTTCAAGAAACCCGACAACATCGCCGTATTACCCGCAGATTACGAGTGTGGCGGCTACTTCATGGCACCGGCCGATAGCGATTCGCTAGCCGTTGACAGCCTCGGCATTGACGACGCCGAAATAGTCGTCGACGAGTACGGCAATCCAGTCTCCATTCCCAAGGAGCACCACGAAGATGCCAACCAAGAGCCGCAGCCAGACGAACCGCAGGCCGCGCTGGAACCCAAAGAAAACTAAACAGAACAACAATATGCCAAAAGAAAAGACCAGAATCAAAGACATTGCCGAACGTGCCGGCGTTTCTACCGGCACCGTCGACCGCGTACTTCACAATCGTCCCAACGTGTCGCCAAAGGCACTCGAGAAAGTGCAGAAGGCACTCGAGGAAATGGACTACAAGCCCAACGTGTATGCATCGGCATTGGCCTACAACCGTGACTACCATTTCGTCAGCATCATCCCCAAACACGAGTCAGAGGCTTACTGGGAAGAGGTAGAAGAAGGCGAGCAGATGTGCTGCGAACGCTACCGCGACTTCCGTATCTCCAACAAAGTACTTTACTACAACCGTTTCTCGCCCGAAACCTTCGCCAAGGTCATGAACGAGGCACTCAAGCAGGAACCCGATGGCGTCATCATCGTACCGTCAACGATTGAGGTTACCCGCCGCTATACCGACATGATGCACGAGCGCAACATCCCGTTCATCCTGCTTGACTCCTACATGCCCGACCTCAAGCCGCTGTCATTCTTTGGTCAGGACTCCTTCGCCTCCGGCTTCTTTGCTGCCCGCATGCTCATGATGCTGGCCCCGCGCGAGAAGGAGATTATGCTCATGAAACAGATGCGTAACGGCAACGTGGCATCCAAGCAGCAGGAAAACCGCGAGACTGGTTTCCGCCATTACATGCACGACCACTTCCCCTCCGTCACCATCCATGAGGTTAACCTCTCGCTCGACGACAAACGCGACAAGTACGACGTCATACTCGAGGATTTCTTCACTGCCCACCCACAGGTCCACCATTGCATCACGTTCAATTCCAAGGCCCATCTCGTGGGCGAGTTCCTGCTCAGGTCCAACCGTCGCAATGTCCAGATCATGGGTTACGACATGGTACCCAAGAATGCTGAGTGCGTCCGTCAGGGCTCTATCTCGTTCCTCATCGCACAGCACGCCTTCATGCAGGGCTATTCCTGCGTCGAGACGCTCTTTCAGGCCATCGTCCTCAAAAAGGAAGTCGAGCCTGTCAACTACATGCCCATCGAACTCCTCACCAAGGAGAACATCGATTTCTACCGCCGCAAAAATATCGGATAAATTATATAAATAAATACTAAAACAAATTCAATTATGGAACAAGCTACATTTCTGAAAATTAATCCCGCCGACAGTGTTGTCGTATGTCTCTCACCGAAAAAGAAGGGCGACATCATCGCCGTCGACGGCAAGCAAATCACGTTGAATCAGGACACTCCTGCAGGTCACAAAGTACTCATCACCGACGTCAAAGAAGGCGAAAACATTATCAAGTACGGCTACCCCATCGGTCACGCCCGTCAGGATATGAAGGCTGGCGACTGGGTCAACGAGAACAATCTCAAGACCAACCTTAGCGGCACGCTCGAATACACGTATCAGCCTGTCGACGAACCACTTACAATCAAAAACGAAAACAGATCCTTTAAGGGTTATGTTCGCAAGAATGGTGACATCGGCGTGCGTAACGAGATATGGATTGTGCCCACCGTCGGCTGCGTCAACGGCATTGCTGAAAACCTTGCCCACCGCCTGATGCAAGAAACCGGTGGACGCGACGTCGACGCCATCTGGACCTGGCACCACAACTACGGCTGCTCGCAGCTCTCCGAGGACCACGAAAACACCCGCAAGGTACTGCGCGACATCTGTCTCCACCCCAATGCCGGTGGCGTGCTCGTGCTCAGCCTCGGCTGCGAGAACAACCAGCCAGAGGACTTCATGGCCATGCTTGGCGACTACGACAAGTCGCGTATTAAGCTGCTCGTCACTCAGCGCGTTGAAGGCGACGAGATTGAGGCTGGCATGCAGATTCTCCGCGAACTCTATGCCCAGGCCGCACAGGACAAGCGCGAGGATGTTCCCGTCTCCAAGCTCCGCGTCGGTCTGAAGTGTGGTGGCTCCGACGGTTTCAGTGGCATCACCGCCAATCCACTTGTCGGCGAATTCTCTGACTGGCTCGTGGCTCAGGGTGGCACCAGCGTGCTCACCGAGGTTCCCGAGATGTTCGGTGCCGAAACCATCCTCATGAACCGTTGCGAGACCCCCGAGCTGTTCCAGCAGACCGTCTCGATGATCAACAATTTCAAGAACTATTTCCTCTCCCACGGCGAACCCGTCGGCGAGAATCCCTCGCCTGGCAACAAGGCCGGCGGCATCTCCACCCTCGAGGACAAAGCCCTCGGATGCACCCAGAAGTGCGGTAAGGCTCCCGTCAGCGGTGTCATGGAGTATGGCGACCGCCTCACGGCCAACGGTCTGAACCTGCTCTCCGCCCCCGGCAACGACCTCGTAGCCTCCACGGCCCTCGCCTCCTGCGGCTGCCACATCGTACTCTTCACCACCGGCCGCGGCACCCCCTTCGGCACTTTCGTGCCCACCATGAAGGTCGCCACCAATCCCGTACTCGCCAAGAACAAGCCCCACTGGGTCGATTTCTCCGCCGGACAGCTCGTCGAAGGCCGCACCATGCAGGAACTCGTTCCCGAATTCATCGACAAGGTCCTTGCCGTCGCCTCTGGCGAAAAAGCCCGCAACGAGGAGAACGGCTACCGCGAGATTTCCATCTTCAAAAACGGCGTCACACTCTAAATAAAAACGAGCCCAGCAGCAATGGCTTCGCGCTTTATAAACTAAGATGCCCGCAGTGTTATTGCGGGCATCCTTCATTTAATGGAATTCTCCATTTCTTTGATGTATTTCTCCGTTTGTTTGGTGACGTACTCATGGAGTTTGCGGATGGATTTTCCATTGGTGATGCTGTCTTTGTAGAGGTCTACGAGAGTCTTGTTCTGCTCAGTATAGAATTTCAGGATTTCCTTGTAAAGGTTCGGCATTTCTTCGACAGGACAGTTCAGCTTCTTTGCCAGTTTAATGACATCCTGATATTTCTTGTCCAACTCTTTGTTCTGCTGGAGAATCTGGTCAAAGATTAACATGATTCTGTCACGACTTCTGAAGCCGCCCATAATCTCACCAATCATTTGATATTTGGCCTTAATGTTTTCTATATCCATCTCCACCAGTTCAGCCTTCAGTTTAAGCTGTGCCTGTTGCTGTGCAGTAAGCGAGTTTCTCCAGACCAGACGTGGATCTGAAGCGACAGTTCTGAACTGTTCAGGCACTTTGTCTGAAACCTCTACCGATTGGTCATCAATGCCACGTCTTTGCAGATTGTTTAGAAGGCTATGGCCAGAATAGCGGCCCACACGCTGCTCATAGTCGCGATCCTCGTCGTAGTACCCGTTGTGGGTGGTGATGCGGTACGTTTCGCCAGGCACAAAGTCGAGGTTCGTCCATAACTTGCAGAGCGAGCCGTCGGGCATCACGGTACGGATACGACCCACCTTGGGCTTGTCGAGCTGCACACTGAAGCTGAAGCGTTTGTTCACCACAGGCATCGTTGCAACATAGGCATCGTCAGCCACATTGTCCAGTTCTTCAGCTGAATCAGCCATATAGACCACATAAAGGGAATCGTTCAGGTCATAGCCCACACGTCCGTCAATCGTGAACGTGTTTTTATTGTCGCTCACGAGACTTGCTCCAGTCATGTTTTTCTCGTACATGTCAGGACGCAGCGAGGTAATCATATAGACGGTACCCGCGACATTATTATTCTTGGTTTCTTCCCACACGATGGCGTATACATCGCGCAACTGCGGGTTGTCAGGGTTCTTGCAGCACATGAACCACATCTCCTGCTTACTATTGGTGCGAATACGTACATCCTTGCTCTTCTGTCCGTTGTTAGTCACCACCTTCAGGGTGAATAGTTCTGTATTGCCTGGCAGCAGGTGCATGTATTGATACGACAAAGGCTCATCTTCGCGGAATCCGATGGGTATGCTCCACAGGTCTTCTTTCTCACAAGTGAATGGTGCGATGCGTTCACTTGCCTCAACAAGACCTGTTTCAGGATTTTTGATGACGGACAGTGTCTGGCCTCCCTCCTCAGCATAAAATGCGATGATACCTTCCAGACTCTGGATGACACTCTCTGCCTTCTTCTGCGGGGTAGCCGTAGGATCGGCACTGGCGGTTGTTATGGCGCTGCAAGCTATAAGCAGCATGATAAAAAAGCGTTTCATATGATTCTTATTTTTGAGCTGTTTGTTCTAAATTGTATTTTGCAATCTCAAGTTCCAGTTGCGCCCATTTCAGGTAGGCTTCGTTGGCCTGCTTCTTCATCAGGGCGAGCTCCTCGGGAGTGTATTTGTAGTTCTCCGGACGGGTTATCGGAATGTCGCGTTCGCTGAGCGTTACCACCTTTTCCTGAGGCTTTACGGTCTCGGCAACAGCTAATTCCTTTGGGGGTTCTTCGACAGCTGGCATCGTTGTGGTTTCAGCCGCTGGGGTTTGAGCCGTTGGTGTTTCCTGTGCCAAGAGGGCAGCGTCGCTTTTTGCGATGGTGGTTTTCACCTTGATTTTCTTCACCTTCACTAGAGAGTCTATTGGTGCTGGGGTTTCCGTTTCTACCTTCTCCACTGAGGTTTCTACCTTCTCCACTGAGGTTTCTACCTTCTCCACTGAGGTTTCTTCCACCTTATTACTATTGATAGGCTGCTCGATGACCGTATTCTCTGCAACGACATCCGCAGAAAAATCCTTAGGCGGCATGAGCCATATCACCATGATGCCAGCCACACAAGCAGCAGCAATCCAAGGCCAGACGATGCGACGTGGCTGCTTATCTTCTTTGGTCATGCGCTGCATCAGTCGTTCGTTGAGGTCGGCAGGCATCTGCGGGCGTTCTGCTTCGTCCATTTCGAGGGCGTTGCGCAGGTTCGCGTCCGTCTGTCTGAAGGCATTGATTTTCTCCTCTGTCATGATTGCAACATTTTGATGATTTTACATATTTTCTTTCTCGTTCTGCTGAGCTTCGAAGCCACCGTCGTAGGTATCGACTCTGTGACGTAGGCTATCTCTTTCAGACTCA
>Ga0247610_10004047_pt1 | contig 15800 bp, 12 predicted proteins | sample 174DNAGHGhighgp2_FD_193483 | JGI IMG/M metagenome (GOLD analysis project Ga0247610, IMG submission 193483) | Sheep rumen microbial communities from Palmerston North, Manawatu-Wanganui, New Zealand - 1742 DNA GHGhigh gp2 | ecosystem: Host-associated > Mammals > Digestive system > Stomach > Rumen... | reverse complement strand
CTGCTTACGACGCACGTCCCTAAGTGTAACGGAGGGTGTGCCAAAACGAAGGACACACCCTCTTGATTTTTACAAAAAGAAAGGAGAAGATTATGAGTAATCAACAGCTCTACAAAATCATTGAGACGATTGTCTTGGCGTTGCTCACCTGTTGTGCGGTAGCCTTAGGCATGACCTCATGCAAGGCATGGCGCACCATCACCACAACTGCGACCTATACGAACACCTCACCCCAAACCCTCTCACAAGGAGACGGGAGAGAGGTCTCAGGAGACGGGAAAGAGGTCATCACCATCACCACCAAAACGGTAGAGGAATACCAAGGCGTCAAGAAGTAACGGAGGGGAGCAAATCATGCTCCCCTTTTCTGTCTGTCCAATTAAAATTTGGACGTAATAGACGGAAGAAAGAAAACGCAGGCACAGGACAACGTAAAACCGGACAATGTGACGCACGATCGATGGGGATGGAACAGGAAAAATTAGAAAAAAAGCACAATAATGAGTATCTTTTTTTATTTTCAAAAGAAAATATTTGTGTATATCAAAAAAAAGCAGTAAATTTGCACGATTTTTTGGAATGGAACCCATAAACGGCATCACCATCCTTATATACGATATTATCCAAACATTGATAGTATGAATATTATCCAGACACCGATAGAGGGATTATTAGTAATAGAGCCAAAGGTATTCAAAGACGCACGGGGCTATTTTGTAGAGACCTACAATGAACAGCGTTACCACGAAGCAGGGATAGATACTGTGTTTGTGCAAGATAATCAATCCTGTTCGTCGTACGGAGTAGTGCGCGGATTACATTTCCAGCGTCCTCCATACAATCAGGCGAAATTGGTTTGTTGTACCGTAGGACGGGTATTGGATGTGGCTGTTGATTTGCGGAAAAGCAGTCCGACCTATGGTCAATGGTTCGGAGTAGAGCTGAGTGAGGATAATAAACGCCAGTTCTATATTCCCAAAGGTTTTGCTCACGGTTTCTCGGTATTGAGCAATCAGGCTATTTTTACCTATAAATGCGACTGTTTATACCATCCGGAAGCGGATGGCGGAATCTTACTGAATGACCCTGATTTGGCCATCGATTGGAAAGTTCCGGAAGAGTTGCGGATTATTAGTGCCAAAGATACCCAACATCCTTTGTTGAAAGACTTGGATAATCCGTTCTAACCAAAGGTAAGGAAATTATGAATATACTGATCACAGGAGCAAACGGACAATTGGGCAATGAGATGCGTCAAATGAGCGCAGATCACCCAAGGCATACCTATTTCCTTACGGACGTAGCGGAGCTTGACATCACAGACCGGAAAGCTGTTTCCGCCTATGTGAATGCACATAGGATAGACCTGATAGTCAACTGCGCGGCCTATACGAATGTGGATAAGGCGGAAGAGGATGAGGCGACCGCGAAGAAAATCAATGCCGACGCCTTATCCGTATTGGGTAGTCAAGGCATCAAAGTGATCCATGTGAGTACAGATTATGTATTTTCCGGCAACGAACATGTGCCCTGCCGCGAGAGTGACCCGGTAGGTCCGCAAACGGCATACGGTCGCACCAAATACGAGGGAGAGAAACGGCTGTTGGCAGAATGCGCAGATGCCGTTATTCTGCGCACGGCGTGGCTCTATTCCGAATTCGGCAATAATTTCGTGAAAACGATGATACGTTTGGGGAAGGAGAAAAAGGAGTTAGGAGTCGTATTTGACCAAGTTGGCACACCAACCTATGCGGCAGACTTGGCTTGGGCTATTTTCATCGTGATTGAGTCGCCCGTATGGCACGCCGGAATCTACCATTTCACCAATGAAGGAGTATGCTCGTGGTATGATTTCACGCTTGCCATCCATGAAATGGCAGGGATCACCGGATGCCATGTTCGTCCGATTTTATCGGAAGAATATCAATACAAGACACCTCGGCCCCATTACAGCGTGTTGGACAAAACGAAGTTCAAGAAGACTTATGGCGTGGAGATTCCTCATTGGACAGACGGTCTAAGGCGATGCATTAAGAAATTATCGTAATCACGGGATTACGTAATACGTTATAAAAATGAAAGAGACGTTAGCATTTCTGAGTGAGTTGGCCGCCAATAACAACAAGTTTTGGTTTGACGAGCACAGAGCGTGGTATCAACAATGCCGCGAACGATTTATTGCGTTTTCAACGGAATATATCCGTCGTTTGACAGAGATAGATGGTACGCTACAGGGTCTTCAACCGAAGGATTGTATCTGGCGCATCAATCGTGATATCCGTTTCTCAGCAGACAAGCGCCCATACAAAGAGTGGTTTGGTGTCTTTCCGGCAACCGGAGTACCGGGACAACCGAAGACATGGGGCAAGAAATCGATGCGTGGAGGTTATTATGTTCATATACAGCCGGGTCAATGCATGTTCGCCGGAGGTATTTGGGATCCCGGAAAGGAGTTGTTAACGGCATTACGTAAGGAGATTGAGGCGAACTATGAAGAAGTGGAGAGTATAATGGGTGCGCCCTCCTGGAAGAAGTATTTCGCACAAGATTTTGATACTTTATGGGGCGGGCTCAAGAAAGTGCCGGCAGGATTTGATCCGGAGTTCAAGCACGCAGAATGGCTCAAACATAAAGCATATACATTTAGCCTCCCATTAAGTGACGAAGAGGTCATTTCTCCCGATTTCATCGACAAAATTGTGGATATAGCCACGGCTGCCAAACCGATGAATGACTTTCTCAACTACACGTTTGAGGAATACGGAGAATTTCCGAGCAGATGCTAAATAATACATGAATAGACTTGCTAGTTCAATGGATAGAACGGGGCTCTCCTAAAGCTCAAATCCGGGTTCGATTCCCGGGCGAGTCACAAAAATAATTATATACACCATGAAGAAAAACCTTTGGATTCTCTGTGTGGCCCTATGTGTCCAACTGCCGTTACCGGCTCAGAACGACACCATTATTCGCCACTACAACGACACTACTTACCGCCAAGTGACAGACACGGTGCTATCCGTCACGTCTATTCCTGACAGTACGTTGAAACACCGTGTGGAAGTTATTCCCGCCGATTCGTCAGACAGACGCGGTCATTACATCGAGGCACATGTGGGTCTCGGTTACGGTAGTTTGGGCTACCATCTGGATGGCGCGCTCAATCAAGTTAACGGTTCGTTCAGCGCCTTGCTGCAACTGCAATATGCCTATTTCTTCCATCCCAACTGGGGCATTGGAGCCGGATTATGGTTCACCAACTACACTTCTTATGCGCGCATCGGAGGGTTATACACATGGTTGGACCAGAAAGACACAGACACCGAAATACATTATGACCACCATGCGTTAGTACTCCGCTGGCGTGAACGACAGACATTGCATAACATAGGAATTCCTATTTCGTTGCAGTTCCAGATGCGCAAAGAGCACTGGAAAGCAGGTCTGTTTGCTTCTGTCGGGATAGCGCCCTCTTTCTCCGTATCCCATAAATACCGTATTCAAGAAGGCATTATAGAGCACTCGGGTTTTTATCCTGCATGGAACTTGTGGCTCAAAGACATAGATGCGACGCATGAGTTCGGTATAAAGGACGACTACGATCGCGAGTCGTATGCCAAAGGTTCTCTCAGCGTCCGTCCGCAAGTAGCCTTGTTTGCTGATTTCGGGGCATTGGTTCCTTTGAACAAACAGATTGACTTGTTTTTAGGATGCTACGGCAATGTGGTTGCCAATGATGCTAACAGTTCCGCCAAACAAGAAATAGGATGGAAAGACAGCCGTTTTCCGTATGTAGCGATGAACGAGTACAAAGGAGCATATACCTTAGACATGGCATCTGCATCGCACCCATGGGAAGCGGGTGTCAAGATAGGTATCCACTGGCACTATATAGCACCGGACAAAGAGAAGAATGTGGATTATTTCGATTATTTCGAGCGTCAGGACACGGCTGTTCAGTATATATCACGTCAGGATACCATTATTACGGCGCGCCAGGATACCACCATCCGTGTTAACAAACCTTCTCCCAGCCGTATTCAAAAAGCGGCACAAGAGGTGGAGAAACTTAACAAGATCTACTTTGCTTTCGACAGTTACCAACTGACCAACAAGGCGAAACGCCTTCTTACGTCAATGGTGGATATACTCAATCAGGAACCGGATGCAAAAGTAGCTATCTGCGGTCATGCCTCAACAGAAGGACAAACGGCATACAACGACATTCTCTCCCGCCGTAGAGCCCAAGCGGTTGCCGACTACCTCATCCGCCTCGGTTTGAACAAAGACCGCGTAGAGATTCGTAGTTTCGGTTCGCGTGTTCCCAACGAAGATACAGAATATGAGGAAATGCGCCGTGACCGCCGCGTCGAAGTGTTTGTAATCGAAGAAACGGAAGAAACAGAAAATCAATAATCAGGAGGAATCACTATGAAAAATGTCAGATATATTGTTTTAGGTCTTTTACTAAGCACGACAGTAAGTATATGCGCCCGTGTTTTTGAGGCAGGCGATGTTATTTACGTCAAACAAAACCCCACCAATTGGAGTTGGTATGGTGACAACGTAAGTGACGGTAAATTTGCGTATTTTTTCAAAGAAGGTACTTCTTCGCATGCCTGGAGTGAAGAGGCAACAGGAGTATCCTATTGCGATGATGTTCTCCAAATAAAGGTTCCTGCTGGCGATTGGACCCATGTGATTATGACACGTAACAGCGTACACAGCGGTCCGGACTGGAGTAATGTGTATAACAACGGCGATGATAATACCGTCAATAAAAGTGCGGATATCAAGATACCTGACAACCAGAACTACCTGAGCAATTTCCGCCAATACAAAGACGCCAACGACCATCCGACAGACAAATGGCATTGGAATGACTGCTATTTCTTCCGTCCGACAGAAAACCCCACTCTGGCATCCGTTTCCCAAATCGACAAAGCCAAACGCGAAATAATAGAAGTATGCACCCAGTCATCGGGTGACCCGCTGTCGCTCCAACCCCGTCTTATCAGCCCCACATCGGGATATGATTATGATCAGGGGCGCACTTGGTTCAAATGGGACGGCAGCCAATGGAAGGAACTCAAACATGCAAACGGCAAATGGGGTTTCGACGGTCCCGGCGGCTTGAATGAGACCATAGGGGCAGCTGACAGTCACACGTATTATTTTCTTTCCACAAAAGACCATAACAAACAACGTTTTATTGAGATTTCTGTCACCAAAGATTGTTCTCCTACATGCAAAATTACAGATTTTGGTGTTGTTACTTCCAATGTAAATGCCCATGACAGCACATATGTATTAGACGGTATTGTAGCATTCAAAGATGCAACCGGTAAAACGCTACGCATCAGCGTAACAGACGCCAAAGGAGAGCATTATGTGGACTACCCGAGTCCAACCACTCCGCAAATCTTCAGTCTTCCGAATCTATACGCGGACGGAGCTACCGGCGTTACCGCCAAGGCGGAATTCCTCGGAACTCCATATAGTGCGACCACCTCTTTTAAAGCCCCTGACGCCATTACGGGTATCAGCACGACCACTATCAACAAAGCACAGGGCGAGTCCACCACTCTTACGCCTTCCACCCCCGGAACAGCCGGATTTGTATGGCACGACGGGAACACAACTGACCATGACCGGATTATTCCTGCCTACAATTTTGACACTACCATCGTCTATACCTATTATGAATATGAAAATCCTCCCGAAGTAGGAGGTAATCTGATTAAAAACGGAGATTTTTCCTCACCCACATTCGACTACGGAACCCCTAACTACGCATCCGACCTTATTGCTCCGTTCAGTACCATTAGTGAATACCACTATTGGGGCAAGGATATTACTACCGCAAGTGATTTCTATACGCTAAAAGGCAGCATAACCGGAGGTATGGCAATAGTAAAAGACGCCAATAGTTTCTGGCAACGCTACACAAAAAAAATAGATACCAAACAAGGTACACATTTTGCTTTGTTTGATGCCGATAACAGCGGAGAGAAAGCCGCTTGGATAATAGAGACGAATGCGACCACCCAACCTGACTTGAAACTGGCAAAAGGGACCAACTATATGTTCTCTTTCTGGGTCGCCAATATCAATAACTACGGCGAAATGAACAACGCAGCCAAGTTGCAGTTTGAAATCAGTTACAGTCTGGACGCAGGTGCAACCTGGAGCACACCCGAGAAATTGGGAAATCCTATCGACCTCAACGATTATATGGACAACCTGTGGCATCAGAATTCTTATGTATATGTGTCCACCGTTGATGCCTCCAAAGTACGTATTTCAGTCAAAGACCTCAATACCAACAGCAATCCCGGCGGCAATGATTTTGCTTTGGACGATATTCAGTTCCAGCCTATTTCCGTTGTTTCACAGGCTATCAAACATTGTCAGCGGTTTGTAGTGAATATATTCGAACCTGCCGTCATCGTTAACAAGCCCGATATCACTATCACAAAGACTCCAGCCTGCGGCAAGACCGACTTTGAAATGCAGGTAACCGTCAGTTACTCAACGCTAAACAACAAATATCCCGTCTCTTTGCAACTGACAGACAATATCTACGGCGCTATTTTCTCCACTCCTATCCCCATTGACCCATCCATCAATCCCAACAGCATAACCCTTACTCTACCGACCTCCACATACGCGATGCTGGTAGCTGACGGCAACGTGCACATGCTGACCGCTACTATCATCCGGAAAGACGGTCATAACGTTGACAAAGGCGGACTGAACAGTAACACCTATACCTCTCCGGGTATTCCGGCTATCAAGACTCCTGTTCTGACCGAGCAGAACAAAGCCTGCGACAAGACTACTTTCGATTTGCAGGTGGCGACAGAATATGTGGCTTTCAAAGGAACAAAACTTCATTATGACTGGGATGGCGCAGAATGGACCGATGCAGAGAATCCGGCATTGAGTTACAAGGAGTTGACATGGCAGACTGCCATAGGCAAACTCAATAATATAACAGCCGATGGCAAGAAACACACTCTTCGCGTCTATTCCGACAATGCTGCCCTTGACTGCGAATACACCATTAACCCTGTAACCGCTCCGTATATGCCACAGATTACTGCTGCAACTGCTACGGTATTGCCTTATGGATGCGGTAATACCAACTATCAGGTCAAAGTGGAAGCCACATTCGCCAATGGTCAGGAACATGATTTGATTATAGAGGACTGGAACGGCAATAAACAGACCATAGCGACAGCTGAATCCGACACAAAGAAAGAATACACTTTTGCGTACGCATGGGAAACCCCTTCAACTCATGAATACAAGGTTTACTTCAGCGGAGCAGAGAGTTGCGCCGATAACCATAAGCCATCGTTCACTTCTCCCGCAGAACCGAAAATAGAGAACGTAGCATATAACATCACATCTATAATGGATTGCGGTAACACCACGTACGACCTCTCCGTCACTTTCGACTACTACAATCAGGATGGAACACTCTCCGTGGATGTGGACGGTACACCTGCTACGGGCATTACTCCCGCTTTCGTTGCCAACAGCACGGTTAAGCAGTCTGCCACCGCAACCTTTATGAGCCTGCCTGCTGACGGTAGCACACACACTATCACCGTAAAAACGAGCGGTGGAGTGCACAACTGCACGGCTGATGCTATCCATTACACAGCTCCAACCACACCTGCTATGACCATCAGCGTCTTTAGTCCGGCCTTGGCTGATTGTGCAACATCTGCAAGTGTCACGTTCGATGTGGCATACACCTACCAACAGGGACAAATGCGCTACTGGATTGACAATCAGCCCTATGTGACCAAGGCCATTAGCGAGAAAAATACGGCACCTGTTACCATCAATGGGCTGACAATTCCTGCTTTCGATGCAGACGGAAAAACACACAAGATACATGTCTTGTTTGATGGCGCCAACAGTTGCGAAGATTCTATTGCCTTCACGGCGCCGTTGTCGCAAGCCATTAGTTCTGTTGCTGTTACAGGTGTGCCGGATAACATCCTATGCGGTCAGACCTCTTACACGGCTACCGCAACGATAACACTTCCCTATGATAATGCGGTAGGAAAAAACATCGTACTCTCTTTCGAGGGCAAAGACTCTACTATTACCATTTCTTCCAACCCGTATGCAGCACTCGTTCCGCTTAGTTCAATAGACACAAAAGGTCTCAGCATGACGGCTCACTTAAGCGATGCACCACCTACTTGCATTACACCGAGCAATACCTACGATGCACCGACGCAACTCAGTTGTATCAAAGATACGGTAGACGTCTGCGAAGGCGAGTACTACAAATGGCCTGTAACGGGAGTCACATACGGACCATTCAACAAAATCGGTATTAATACGATTAGCAGTACTATCAATATCCATGACTCACTCTTCGTCATCGTGCATCCGCATCCGGAAATTGCGATAGCACCAATGGACACCTTGTATGAAGACATCACGGAGATACGCCTGCCGTATGCCGTTACGAGCGGTACACCGAACTTGTTTGACGTTACTGTCAATGGAGTCACCGTTTCAAAGAAACGTTCTTCTGTGGACACTATCGTTATTGCCAAACCGGCTGGAGTAACCACGGGTGATTACACGGTGGAAGTGAAAGTACAGGATTCGCTATTCACTTGCTACACCACAGAAAACAAAGCCATTCATATTGCAGGCATCCCGACGATCAACACTCTTACCGTCACGCCGCGTGTCGCGGATTGCGATGCGACATCATATATTGCGGACGTACACGTAAATTATATGAACGCGCGCGGAAATCTGATTATCGAGGACAAAACCGGAGGAAACAAGTATTCCTGCCCTGTTCCTGCTGCGCCATATAACACGCCTCAAACACTGGATACGACCATCACGCTTGATTCATTTACACCTGCAGCACGTAATTGGGAAGCCTATTTCACAGGATGGGCAAGTGTCAGCACAACATCCGTTGCACCGGTGATTCCGACTGCAGACATCGTGAATGTCAAACCATCCGATTCTGTCTGCGCAAAAACCACATGCGTTTCATTTAGTGTGGATTACGTCAACCAACGCGGTCAACTCCTATATTGGGTGGACACTCCTCCGTACATCGCAACAACAATCACAGAAAATAGCATCGTCAAGGAATCTACCCCCAACATCACAGTCACAAACATCGCTGCCGACGGCAAGCAGCATATGCTTCATATCCTGTTCAACGGTGCCAATAGTTGCGAAGACTCTATTCCATTCACGGCAGCACTCTCACAATTTATTGACTCGGTTGTCGTTTCTAGTGTTCCGGCATCCGTCCTTTGTGACCAGACATCCTACACGGCAAATGTAGCTGTCTATATGCCGTTTGACGCGACAGGCAAGAACATCACTCTTACATATGAAGGTACAAGCATTACCATCCCTGTATCCGGCAACCCGACTACAACGACATTAACATTAACCACCGTGGATGCTAAAGGACTCACCATCACCGCCAACTATTCCGACGCAACGGAATGTATTGCCACAAGCAACTATTTCGATGCTCCCAAACGCTGGAGTTGCGACAAGGACACAGCACATATCTGTCTGAACGACAGTTATACTTGGCATGGGAACAACCTCTCACCTGCTACTGCAGGAACATATGACTATACCGACAATTACGACCAATTGCATCTCGTCGTTCACGACCTGCCTCAAGTAAGTCTTTTATCTGCCGATATCATATGCGATAGCGAAAATGAGATCCGTCTGCCGTTTGTAGTCAGCCGAGGAACACCAAATAAACTTGACATCACTATTGGAACTCATACTTTCAATGTCATTCCAGGCACATCGGATACGATTGTGCTCCCCCGTCCGACAGATATACCGGCGGGAACATATACCGCTTCCGTTAACGTACAAGATACACTTGTGACATGCAATAGTCAGGCACAAACTACATTTATCATTGCTGCCGGAGACCTTATGTATAGCAAGTGGACAGATCTGCTCTTCATTGACAACTCATCCAACCACTTCGTGGAGTACCAGTGGTTTGAGAACGGTGCTGAACTTGCCGGAGAGACACAACAACGGCTCTACCATCCGGGCGGTCTTTCCGGGACCTACTTCTGCCGCTTGACCACAACGGATAGTCTCACTATCTACACTTGTGAACAAACTTTCGATGAAGTAACACCAAGCCGAACTATCAATGGAGAGGACGCACAAGTGACATCAACGACCGTCTATGACCCAATGGGACGTATCATTCCGGGTACACCATCCAATGGTATTTATATCATTCTCGAAGAAGTGAACGGCGAAAAGAGGGCTCGTAAGATTGCAATCTATGAGTAAGAAAAAAGCAGCATATTACGTTGTGTGGAGCGGCAAAACACCTGGTATCTATGACAACTGGGAAGACTGCGAAGCACAGGTGAAAGGGACAATGGGAGCGAAATACAAGGGTTTCGCTTCCCGTGCCGATGCAGAACAAGCACTTGTCAATGGTCCTGAAAAACATATTAAGAGAAGAGACAAAGAGCTTGACAACCATCCGCTATCTGCCTTTAGTAATCCACCCATTCTTCCTGCTCTCGCGGTCGATGCCGCATGCAGCGGTAATCCCGGGGTGATGGAGTTTCAAGGTGTGATTGCGGACACGGGAAAGGTGGTCTTTCATAGAGGACCTTACCAAGGCGGAACGAATAACATCGGCGAGTTCCTTGCTTTAGTCCTTGGTTTGGCTTACTTAAAACAAAACAAACTCTCCTGGGCTCTCTATTCGGACAGCCGGACGGCACTCGCATGGCTAAAAAAAGGACATGCAGAGACCAAACTCGAATGGAACGCCGATAATCAGGACCTCTTTTTCACGCTCCGAAAAGCCGAACAATGGCTTCACGACAACACATGGGAAACCCCTGTATTCAAGTGGGACACCAAAGCATGGGGGGAAATTCCTGCCGATTTTGGACGAAAATGACAAAATGAGATTACAAAAATTATTTTTTTATACGAATTATTTTCGTATATAAAAAATTTATAGTAATTTTGTACCGGCTTTGAAAAACAGTTATTAAACAACGTCAAATAATTTCTAACAAAAATAAACAAATTAAAAACAATTTTTATTTCTATGACAAAAGTAGCAATTAACGGCTTTGGCCGTATTGGTCGTTTGGCATTCCGCCAGATGTTCGAAGCTGAGGGTTATGAGGTAGTTGCAATCAACGACTTGACCAGCCCGAAAATGTTGGCTCACCTTCTGAAATACGACACCGCTCAAGGTGGTTTCGCAGGCAAGTTCGGTGAGGGAAAGCACACTGTAACTTACAAGGACGCTGTTCTCGCTGAGGACGGCAAGACTGTTGTTACTCCGGGTTCGATCACAGTTGACGGCAAGGAGATCACTATCTATGCTATGCCTAACGCTGCTGAGCTTCCTTGGGGCAAGCTCGGTATTGATGTAGTTCTGGAGTGCACCGGTTTCTATACCAGCAAGGCTAAAGCTGAGGCTCATATTCAGGCAGGTGCTAAAAAAGTTGTTATCTCTGCTCCGGCAGGAAACGACCTTCCGACCATCGTTTACAACGTTAACCACAAGACTCTGACTCCGGCAGACAAGGTTATCTCTGCTGCTTCTTGTACTACCAACTGCTTGGCTCCTATGGCCGCTGCTCTGCACAAATACGCTCCTATCCAGAGCGGTATCATGAGTACTATCCACGCTTACACCGGTGACCAGATGATTCTTGATGGTCCGCAACGTAAGGGTGACCTCCGTCGTAGCCGTGCAGGTGCACAGAACATCGTTCCTAATAGCACCGGTGCTGCAAAAGCAATCGGTCTCGTTATTCCTGAACTGAACGGCAAACTCATCGGTAGCGCACAGCGCGTTCCGACTCCAACCGGTTCAACCACTATCTTGGTTGCTGTTGTTAAAGGTAAAGACATCACCAAAGAGGGCATCAACGCAGCTATGAAAGCTGCTCAGACCGAGAGCTTCGGTTACACCGAGGATGAGATCGTTTCGAGCGATGTTATCGGTATGCGTTTCGGTTCGCTCTTCGATGCTACCCAAACTATGGTAGCTAAGATCGACGAGGATACTTATCAGGTACAGGTTGTTAGCTGGTACGACAACGAGAACAGCTACACCAGCCAGATGGTACGTACGATCAAGTACCTCGCAGAGCTTCGTTAAGCCACTTTATCAGTCATGCATGATTGATACAAAACAGACGTCCGGAAGGGCGTCTGTTTCTATTTTATCCACTATAATGCATCTCTTGATACAAAATGTTAAGATTTTTTGCACAATTATTTGCATATATCATTTTTTTTTATTAATTTTGCGCCAAAATTGAATTTGAAAAGAAGGAGGATGCCGAAAATCCAATAAAGAGTAGGCACAACTTAATATTTTATAAACTATGGAAGAAGTTAAACAAGAAGTTGCTCAACCACAGCCGCAGCCACAACCACAAGTGCAGCCGCAGCAAATCATTATCAACCAGCAGGCTCCTGCACCGCAGAAAAACGGTTTGGGTGTAGCCGGTTTTGTATTGGCATTGTTAGGTCTGATTTTCTGCTGGGTTCCGGTTCTCAACTGGATTCTTTGGATATTAGGTCTTATTTTCTCTATTATCGGTATGTTTAAGAGGCCGAAAGGATTGGCTATTGCCGGTTTGGTTATCTCTTGCATCGGATTGATAGTTGATATCTTGATTGCAACTGTATTTGCTGCTGCACTTTTTAGCTAATACAATCCCTGCAAACTATTTAAGGCATCGGTTTCATTCGGAATCGGTGCTTTTTTCTTCATATTTAGTCAAACGAACGATTATTTTTTGCTTTTTTTTGTGTAATTGAAAAAAAAGCAGTACCTTTGCAGTCCCAAAAGACTCACACGACAAATTACAAATTTTATGAAAAAGATTATTTTTACAATTGCAGCAATGGCACTACTGACAACATCATGCGGCACAAAGAATCCAAACGCCGCACAGACAACAGGCATTGATTTGGCAAACTTGGACACAACAGCCATTCCACAGAACGATTTTTATCAGTTCGCATGTGGCGGATGGATGGCGAACAACCCGCTTACAGCCGAATACAGCCGTTTCGGTTCGTTCGACAAACTGGGTCTCCAGAACCTGGAACAAGTAAACGGACTTATTCAAGAGATTGCAGCAGAGAAACATGAACAAGGTTCGATTGCGCAGAAGATAGGCGACATCTATAATCTCGCAATGGACACCGTGCGCCGTGACAAAGAAGGAATTGCACCGGTACAGCAGACGCTCGCGGAAATCGAAGCTATCACCTCCCGTGACGAACTATCGCAAGCGCTCGGAGCGGCAATGGATTTCCAACTTTGGGCTATGTACGTGGATGCAGACGCTATGAACAGCAAGATGAACATCCTGAATTCCTATCAAGCAGGATTCTCTCTCGGCGAGAAAGAGTATTATCTTGATGACGATGAGCACACGCGCTCTATCCGTGAGGCATATGTAGCTTACGTAGAGAAGATGTTCGGCCTCTTCGGAATTGAAAATGCAGCAGAAAAAGCGAAGACTGTGCTCCGTATGGAAACCCGTTTGGCGAAAGCCGCCTACTCGAATGTCGAACTACGCGACCCACAGAGAAACTACAACAAGATGTCGGTGGACGATTTGCAGGAACTGGTACCCCAAGTCAACTGGAAAGTCTATTTCGACGCCCTCGGAATAACACTTGACAGCCTTTCCGTAGGTCAGATACCTCATCTTCAGGAAGCAGGCCGCATGCTTGCAGACGAACCGCTTGAAGACCTCAAGACTCTCTTCTACTGGCAGGTCATCGAAGGTGCTGCATCATACCTCACTACTGATATTTATATGACATCATTTGATTTCTACGGCAAAGTACTTTCGGGTCGCGAGGAACCCTCACCACTATGGAAACGCGCCGTGGGTGTTGTAAACGGTACGCTCGGAGAAGCTGTCGGCCAGATGTATGTTGCCAAATATTTTCCTGAGGAGAACAAAGCACGAATGCTGGCTCTCGTTCATAACTTACAGAAAGCCCTGGGTATACGTATTGAAAACCTCGCTTGGATGAGCGATGAGACCAAAGCAAAAGCGTTGGAGAAACTGAACGCCATCACCATTAAAATTGGTTATCCGGACGAATGGCGCGACTATAGTAAACTGGATATCAATGCAGAAGACAGTTATTATGCGAATCTCCAGCGCGCCGCCAAGTTTGAACAAGACTATAGCCTCAGTTTCCTTGGAAAACCGGTGGACAAAAAGAAATGGTACATGACACCGCAGACAGTGAACGCCTATTACAATCCTTCTTCCAACGAGATTTGTTTCCCGGCCGGTATTCTTCAGTACCCGTTCTTCGATATGAGTGCTGATGATGCCTTCAACTACGGTGCAATAGGTGTTGTTATCGGACATGAGATGACTCACGGGTTCGATGACCAGGGATGCCAGTTCGACAAGGATGGCAATATGTCCAATTGGTGGACGGCAGAAGACAAAGCCGCTTTTGATGCCCGCACGAAAGTCATGGAAGAGGCCTTCAATCGGATTGAGGTTGCACCCGGAGTACACGCTAACGGAGCTTTCACTCTTGGAGAGAACATCGCCGACCATGGAGGTCTGCAAGTGTCCTATCTCGCGTTCTGCCTCAATGAGGAGAATAAGCCCGAGTCTGAACGGCTACAGGAGCGTGATGGTTTCACGCCCGCACAACGTTTCTTCCTTGCCTATGCTAACGTATGGGCAGGAAACATCCGTCCTGAGGAGATTCTGCAACGCACGAAGTCCGACCCCCACTCGCTTGGACGCTGGCGCGTGAACGGCGCACTTCCTCACATCAATGCTTGGTACGAAGCATGGAATGTGACACCTGAATCTCCGATGTTTATCGCACCCGAAGAAAGAGTATCTATCTGGTAAAATTCTGACGGAAGCATCAAAAAAAACAGAGCCTTCGTAACGAGGGTATACAGAAAAAGCTTGCCTATCCATAAGGCACTTGTAAACAAAAAAGGATTGTAGCTATTGACGTTGCAATCCTTTTTTATGAATAGTTGGTAAAGGGGATACAAAAAAATAGCACATATGTAAGTTTTTCACCACATATGTGCTATTTTTATTAAGTCAAACTCTTGGCAGAGGGTTATTCAGTACCCTCATAAAGTATGCCACTTTTTCGTTTTTTTAACGGCTTCTATTACTTTACTAATTTGCCTGTCGTATCATACATCCTCTCTCCAAGGAGGAAATATACCTTTCCTTCGCGAAGCACTTTCTGAATGTTGATACCTGAAGAAATGTCATCTATTGCCGTCGTTTCCTCAGCAGCTTTTTTGAGGTCTTCGTACGTTTTCTCAGCTGCTTCGAGAGTAGCGAGTTTGGTAACCAATGCTTTCTGGTCGTCAGTCAGGGCATCGTATGCACCGCGAGCGGCATCAATCAGAGCCTTCGAAGCATCGGTATATTCAACTACTCCGATAGCATTGATCTTATCGTCCACACCCTTGGCTGCGGCTTTGTCAGCAGCTTCTTTCTCAGCAGCGGCTTTGAGGTCTGCATACGTTTTCTCTGCGGCTTCAAGGGTAGCGAGCTTCGTAACAAGAGCTTTCTGGTCTGCCGTCAGGGCATTGTAAGCTGCACGAGCGGCATCAATCAGAGCCTTCGAAGCATCGGTATATTCAACTACTCCGATAGCATTGATCTTATCGTCCGCTCCCTTAGCTGCAGCTTTGTCAGCAACTTCTTTCTCTGCTGCGGCTTTGAGGTCTGCAT
>Ga0247610_10004044_pt1 | contig 15811 bp, 11 predicted proteins | sample 174DNAGHGhighgp2_FD_193483 | JGI IMG/M metagenome (GOLD analysis project Ga0247610, IMG submission 193483) | Sheep rumen microbial communities from Palmerston North, Manawatu-Wanganui, New Zealand - 1742 DNA GHGhigh gp2 | ecosystem: Host-associated > Mammals > Digestive system > Stomach > Rumen... | reverse complement strand
TCGAGTCGGATGGGACGTTTCTGCTCCACATTCGCATAGCCGATGCAGCAAGTTTCCTGCACGCCGTTATTGTAGAAAATGCTGATTGCGCCAGGCAATTCGCCGCGATCAACATAGGGTTGCAACGCTTCTTTGGCAAATGTCGTCTTGGATTCGATGACTTTCGTCTTGGCATTCGTGGTCAGAGAAAACGCGACCAGTAAAAGGAAAAACAGTTTCTTCATATTCTTTTGTGTTTAGATTAGTTTAGTTTATAGCGTTTTGCGGTACAAAATTACGAATAAGAAAGAGAATTACAAAGGAAAAACAAAAAGATTTTCAGATTCGACCCTAACAAATTCCTTCTTATGACACGAGTTGCAGGGATTGGTAAATTTTTGATTATGATATTCCAAGCAGTTTGTGCAAGCGTTTCGAGAAAAGTCCTCTTCCAACGCCAGACAGGTGCAAGAGGTCGGAAAAGTTTTCTGCACTATCATCATCGAAAGGATACTTGACAATCTCCGTTTGAGGATGGATTTTGCCGTATGTGTTCTCATCCATTATTATATTTGTGCCTTTCAGCAACGTAGCATACTTGTCCATTATCACAGGATAGCTTGTTTCTTCTGTCACTTTTCTATACTTCGGTGTTTCAATGAAGTACAGGTTGATGCCGTTCTCTTGAGAAAGCTTTACTATCTCGTTGATGTAATGAAGTTGTCTTTCGTCGAGTTCTGATGGTGCTGCGTCAACTTTGCTGGCGAGAAGGGCTTCTGCGGCTTGGCCTTTCTCGTTTGACGGCAAAGATGCCCCTCTGTCGTATCGTGCATTAATGAGCGGATAGCTGATTGGCCATGTTGCCAACACCTCGATATTCGAGGTTACGAGTGCATCGTAATAAGTGCCGAAGTTTCCTTTTCCATATGTTTTCACCTCGTCAAGCACATCCATTTGGAAGGGCAGGTCGGTATCGAGGAAGATTCGTTCGTCAAAGATAGACGGCTTAGATACTGCAGCATAAGCATACATGTCGCAATAGAGGTTGTCTATCTTCACTCCTTTCTTCAGCAAATAAGAGACGACTTTATAAATCAAGTATGGTTGATTGCCGTCATAAGCTATCAGATACATATCGTCTGTCTTGACATCGTCGGCTTGCATCCCGTTTCTGAACATTGAACTGCCGATGAACAGATGGCTTACTTTCCCCCTGTCCACCAGCGCCTCTATTCCGAAATTACCCGTTGCCATCCGGCTTTTAAACAGGATTGGTTTTGTCGCTACAACTGCCGATGCGAGCAGGATGGCAATAATCACTTCTATAATCAACCTTCTCATCGATACCTTTTAATTAGAAGTTTCCATAGATAAACCCTGCACCAAACTTTCCGAACAAGAGGATGCTGAACATCATAAAAATGTACCAAGCCGACCTCATCCATGCTCTTCCCTTCATCTTGCCGAAGACATCGTTCCACTCTTTAAGGCCAAGCAAAAGGATAAAGCCAAGGATGACCATGAATTTCGCGATACATGTGTTGCGATTGTCAAAAGGAAGAATGGACATTTGCAAAGACGATATGTCAAAGTGGACATCTGTGAACATCCTCCATATGAATATTGAAGCGTCGTGAACGCTTTCCGACCTGAAGAATATCCAAAGGAAAACGCTGATTAGGAATGTGACAAGAACGCTTCCACACACAAGCAACTTGTTGTTTGTCTTGCTTAATGCTTTAGGTGACAAATAGACAAAAAGTCCGTGCAACAATCCCCAAACGATGAATGTCATGCCTGCTCCGTGCCATATTCCACTGACGAGAAATGTCAGCATCACATTCATGAAGTGGCGCAACCTGGAGCATCTGTTGCCTCCAAGCGAGATATAAACATAGTCTCGAAGCCATGCGGACAAAGTTATGTGCCACCTACTCCAGAACTCTTTAATGGTCCTGGAATAATAAGGTCTGTTGAAGTTGACCTCGCACCTCAGTCCAAGCATATCGGTAAACCCTATTGCCACATAAGAATAGCCTGCGAAGTCGCAGTACAACTGGATTGCATAGAAGATTGCTGCCATCCATAGTGCGAGCCCGGGAGCAGAAGAGTAGTCCGCATAGATGTTCGACACATACAAGGACAACCTGTCTGCAATGACGGCTTTCATGAAGATGCCGAGAATGATTTTGCGGATTCCAGCCACAGCCGACGTTTCGCGATACCCGATTTCGTGCAGGTTCTCCATGTAGACATCATATCTGGAGATGGGACCACACAGGATATGCGCGAAGAAAGAGATGTACACAAAGACATTCACGAAGTTGGAGTCTGCCTCGTATTTCCTGCGATAGACATCGATGGCATAGGATGTGGCCTTAAAGACATAGTACGAGAGTCCGAGTATAGACACGGCTTTGATGCCATTACTTGAGACCTCTCCAACGCCTATCATGTTCAAAAGTGAGCGAGCGAACTCATCGATCAGGCCAATATACTTGGTCAGGAACAGGAGCAAGAGCGAAGGGACTATCGTCAGAGCCAGTGCTCGTCTCCTTTGCTTGCCTTCCGAAGAAGCAATCCAAAGCGAGCCCTTGTACGTCAGCAGAATGACAGCCAACAGAACAACGGACATCTTCCAACTGCACATAAGATAGAAAGTGCAGTTTGCCAAAAGGAGTCCCCATAGTCTGAACCTCTTTGGCAAGGCGTATATGACAAGTGTAACTGCCAGTGCGAAAAGGCAGAACAGCAGGATATTACTCTCCATCCGAATGAACTCTTCCTATTGCGGTTTCGATTGAATTCAGATGCAAAGATAAACATTTTTTGTCAGATTTGGAAAGATACGGAAGGAAAATTAAACTAATTGCGAAGTTAAACGACAGAATTGGGAAGAAAAGAGAGCCGAAGTGCGAAATGACATTTTGTAAACAGAAACAGCGCATTTGCTTACATATTGATTTTTCACACCTCTCCGAGAATGGCACGAAAATGCCCGACCTGTACCCAGGGTCGAACCATCAGGATTGTCGCTGATTTTCGTAACTGCCTGAGTATGTGAGAGGTACATTCCGTCCAAAGCAAAAGGGCAAGGAAAAACGACCGTTTGGGGACGAAAAAGTGCCCATTTTGGCCCTTTTTAAGGGCCGTCATAACACGTTAAAATCCCAAACATGGGCAGTGTCGTTTGAAAACATCAAGTGTGACGTTTGCCAACGACCTTAGTGATGTTGGAAAACCACCTTAGTCAAGTCTGGATTTTTGGCGTTTTTCTCTCTAGAATGTGCCACTTCACGTTCAATTCCGAAATAGCAAAAAGACAGCAAATCGGCGTTTTTTGTGACAAAATGAAAAATCCATCGCAAGGTATTATTCCTCGCGAGGGCGAAACGAAGTGGAGCTGGAGGGGATTGCTCCGGCCAGCCGCTTGAGTGAAACGAAAGTCCGGCTTTGCCGCCTGAGCATCTGCCAAGGGCAGAGCGCAAGAAGCTTTAGCTCGACAAAAGTCAACCCTCACGAGGGTGAAATCCTCGCGAGGGCGGAACGAAGTGGAGCTGGAGGGGATTGAACCCTCGTCCAAACAGGGACGTCCTGTGCTTTCTACACGCTTATTCCAGCCTTCATTTTCGTGCAACGACAAGACCTGGACCACCAATCGTCGCCTTAGTTTCTAAAGGTTTCGCCTAAGGATAGAAACGTCTCCGAAGACTATTTCCGATTTTCCTGCACCGCTTGATCAAACGCTTCGGAACAACAGCTTTTGAGCGATGTCTCGTCTCAACACCTGGTGTCGAGATAAAGCCACAGACCTACTGTACTTCGGTTAGGCAGCGAGAGCGTAGTTGTTTGCGCCAATTAAATTGTTGAAAGTCAGAGATTAAAGAGAGCGGCTAACAACTCTCTGCGTGCTTACACAACACCTCGACCTGCTGTCAAATCCAGTCAGCCCCGTTGTGATGCTTTCCATCTAATGGGCTGCAAAGGTACGAAGAATTTTGGAATATGCAAAATAATTGAAGAAAATTTCATTTCCACGCAGCAAACACAATAAAAGAACCCTCGCGCACGTTATATAAATAAAATAAAATCGTACCTTTGCAAAACTTATGCCCCAACCGGCATCAACAAGGACTTGGAATAATAACAAAACCAAAATAATACATGAAAAGAATTTTATTTGCTCTGATGCTTGCCCTCTTCGCAGTAGGCCAAGTGTCGGCACAGATGACTGACGACGAGATCATCGAGTACGTCCAAGAGCAACACGAAGCTGGCAAAAGCCAAACCGCCATCCTCATCGACTTGCAACGAAAGGGAGTGAAAAGAGATCAGCTGCTCCGACTCAAGGAACAATTCGATGCGGCAAAGTCCGCGACCTCCACTTCCACAAGCAGCACTCCCCAAACAACTTCAGGAGACCGCATCCGCAAGGCTAACGGCGAGACTCAGGTGGGAGGCGAAGGAAGCGAAGACCTCGCAGTTGTAGGGCTCGTGACGAACGCCAAAGAAATCTTCGGTCACGACATCTTCAAGTCAGACAAACTGACTTTCGAGCCGAACATGAACATTGCAACACCAGCCAACTACGTCCTCGGACCAGGCGATAAAGTGTTGATTGATGTCTATGGAACTTCCCAAAGCAGTCGCGAATACTCCATCTCGCCCGAAGGAACCATCATCATCGAGAAGATAGGGCCTATGGAAATAGCTGGATTGACAGCCGAACAGGCTCAAGCCAAAGTGAGAAGCAAGATGGGGCAGCACTATCAGGGCTCGAGCATCAAACTCACTGTCGGTCAGACTCGCACAGTTATCGTGAACGTTTTGGGCGAAGTCATCAATCCCGGAACCTACACTTTGTCGGCATTCTCGACAGTCTTCAACGCCCTCTATCTGGCTGGAGGTGTCACCGAAATAGGTACACTCAGAAACATCAAAGTGAGTCGAGGCGGAAGAATCATCTCCAAGATTGACGTTTACGACTACATCCTGAACGGCAAACTCACTGGAAATGTGATGCTTCAGGACAACGACGCCATCATCGTGGGTGCCTACGACGCCCTCGTCAACATCAGTGGCGCCATCAAACGCCCAATGTTCTACGAGATGAAGGAAGGCGAAACGCTGAAGTCTCTGCTGGATTATTCAGGAGGATTCAAGAGCGAAGCCAACAAAGGCACTGTCAGCGTCGAACGCAAAACAAATGAAGGCCTGACCGTACACACAGTCGAAGAATGGGACTTCGCATCCTTCGTCGTCCAAGATGGAGATAGCGTTAACGTCAAGGAAATCATCGACCGATACAAGAACATGGTCGAAGTCAGCGGAGCCGTCTTCTATCCCGGACGCTATTCTATTTCCAACGAATGCAACAGTGTACGCACCCTCGTGGAGAAAGCAGGTGGTGTCTTGGAGAATGCATTCACCAACCTTGCCGTCCTCTTCCGCATGAACGAGAATCGCACACGTAAAGCGATGAGCGTCGACCTTGCCGGCATCATGAACGATAACGCTCCTGACGTCATCCTGGAAAACGAAGACTCGCTGGTTATATCGTCGAACGAAGATATTACCAGAGCACGAAAATACCACATCTACGGTCCTGTCGCAAAGCAAGGTCTTTTCCCCTACGTTGAAAACATGACTCTGGAGGATGCCATCGTGGCTGCTGGAGGATTGAGAGAAGAAGCCCTGCTGAGCAACATCGAGATTGCACGTCGTCTGCAATATACAGATGAACGGGACAGCACATACAACAGGAAAGCGAAAATCTTCACTTTCAACATTCAGGACGGACTTATCGCAAAAGACGGACAGAACTTTGCCTTGAAGCCCTTCGACGTGATAACCATCAAGAGAAACCCAGAGTTTGCCGACGTTGCTGTCGTATATGTGGGAGGAGAAGTCAAATATCCAGGAAACTATAGCCTGCAGAGCAGAAACGACCGACTGAGCGACCTGATAGAACGCGCTGGTGGTCTTACAGAAGCAGGCTTTGCCGAAGGAACACGCATGACACGGTCTTTGATGCCGAACGAAAGGGAGCGTGCCCTGCAATTACTGGAAATGGCTCATAGCGCAGACACCGTCGACGTTGACAAGATAACCATCAAGGACAGATATCCCGTAGGTGTTGACCTCACAGCAGCAATGAAGAAACCTGGTTGCGACAAAGACATCATTCTGCGGAACGGTGACCAGATTATCATCCCGCAACGCATCAACACAGTTCGCATCAGTGGTGAAGTACTGTATCCCAACACAGTTCCATACGTAGAGGACAAGTCTGCTTCGTACTACATTCACCAAGCTGGCGGAACAAGCAGTAATGGACAACGAAGCAAGGCATTCATCATCTATGCCAACGGGCAAGTGAGTCGTTTGTATCACGGCCGAATCCAACCCGGATGCGAAATCGTCATCCCCACGAAACCCGAGAAGGGTGACGAAAGCAAAAAAGCATCTGTTGCTCTGGCCGGTGTAAGCGCACTCTCCACCGTTGGCGCCGTCCTCATTAGTGCTCTCAGGAGATAACACCGTTCAATGTTTATCGTTATGGAAGAAAAGAAAGAAAACATACTGGATTTGACCGAAATCATTCCAATGTTGCTCAAGAAGTGGAAAGTGTATGCCGCATGCATGGCAGGCGTCATCATCTTCTCCTTGATATTCGTGTTCACCATTCCTCGCTACTATTCCTGCCAGGTCATGCTTGCTCCAGAAGTCAGCAGCGGAGGAATGAACTCGATTCTGAACTCGTTTGGTTTTGGCGAAGCACAGACGACGAACGATGCCATCTCGCCCAACCTTTACCCCGACCTGATGAAATCAAAGGACTTCATCGTATCGATGTTCGATGTCGAAATCACAACATTAGACGGCTCCATCAAATCCACCTATTACGACTACCTGCTCAAGCACAACAAGACTTCCTGGTACATGAGTCTCATCGGCAAGCTCAAGAGCATGATGAAGCCGAAGAAGGTCGAGGCAAACACTACCGGAGCAAAGGGAAAGACATACTCCAGCAGTTTCTTGCTGAACGAGAAGCAATACAATATTGCTGGAGCCATTGGTGCGAAGATTCAGTATGTCTACGACAGGAAGACCGGAGTCATCTCTGTCATCGTCAACGACTTCGACCCCTTGGTTTGTGCTCTGATAGCAGATACCGTCAGCAACAAGTTGCAGAACTTCATCATGGACTACCGCACGAAGAAGGCTCGCAACGACTTGGCGTATGCTCAGCGCATCTATAATCAAGCAAGAGCCGACTACGAGGTAAGCAACGGACAATACGTGGCTGCCGTAGATGCTAATTGGGACATCATCAACGAAACGGCTAAGGCTCATCTGGAAGCACTCAACAACGACAAAACGATGAAGTATCAGACCTTTTCTGCTGCGACACAGAAGTTGGAAGCAGCAAAAGCGAAACTGCAGGAAGCCACTCCTGTCATCACCGTCCTGCAAGGCGCATCCGTCCCTCTGAAGCCTGCAGGCCCCAGACGTGTGTTCACCACATTGGCGTTGATGTTCTTGGCCGGCTTCGCATGTACGATTTATCTCATTGTCGTATACAATAGCAAGAAAAGAAAAGAACAAGCATCTTAACTGCGACCGATGGATATCCTGATTCTATCCATATTTGCCATTGTTGTAGTTTTGTCTTTTGTAGAAGACTATATGCCTTCATGGCAGAAGATACCCATACTCATCGGTATTTGTATCTGCATGGTGTGTATTGCAGGATTTAAGCCACTGTCGACGACGGATGCTCGAACCTACGAATATTACTACTATTTCAACTACAACCCTATCATTGAACTTGCCACAGAGCCTACATACATCTATCTGAGTCGACTCTTCGTATCCTTCGGTTGGAAAGTTGGTGCCATCTTCCTCGCGTATGCCATAATGGCCATTCCAATGAAACTTGTCATTCTTTGGAAGACCACTCCGTATATCTTCACGGCATTGATTGTATATGTCGGCATCTACTATCCTTTGCACGATGTAGTGCAGATTCGTTGCGGAGTTGCTGTAGGCTTTCTGCTGTGGGCCATGATTCCATTGGCGAAAAGACACTATTTCAAAGCAACTGTGTTGACGATATGTGCCATACTGTTTCATTACTCCAGTGTGGCTTTCCTTCCTCTTCTTGTTGTGGGGAACATGCGAATCGGCAAATACTGGAAATACCTTCTTGCATCTGCCGTACCTATTTGTTTGGCTTTGTATGTGATGGGGTTCAGTGCAGTCTCGTTTATACCCAATTCCTTGGTTGAGGGCAAACTGGATTTGTACAGAGACATGAGTGAGACCGGCAACCTGGATGAGTATGTGCCGTACAAGCAGATACCCTTCTTCGCGGAATTCATTTTGCTCTACTTCTTCATCTTCTTCTACGAAACCATTGAAAAGTATTGCGTCTACGCACCTATCCTCATAAAGATTCTTGTTTTGGAATTGGCGTGCATGATAATGTTTGCCGAAATACCAGTGCTCGGAGCCAGACTTCACGAACTGTTTGGAATGTTTAATGTAATCGCATACACCTGTTGCCTTTATTGCATTAAGCCACGATATGTTGCCAGGATTGGGATAACCCTATTCTGTTTCGCTTTCTATCTCCATCAAATGTTATACCATTTATACTTTCATTAAAATATGGAGAGAGAGGAGAAACGAATCATATTCCTGCTACCAGGTCGCGACATAGACGCAACAACCCGGAAATGTGTACCCGTCGGCGGTTACAAGGTTGTATACGAGTATGCTAACATGTTTTCCAATGATGGTTTTGATGTCGTCCTTGTTTTCCCCCACGCAAGATGCACATACAAGAACCCGCTTCATCATTTATACAGTTTTGCGGGGTTCCTTTATAGAAAGTTGATTGGTGAGATGCGGGCTGGAGAATACTTTTCCCTGAATCATTCCATCCGGAAAAGATTCCCGTATTGCTTTCATTGGCCTTTCTTCTCATTTCGCAACACCGACACTGTCTTCGCTACCGCCTATGATACTGCTGTAGAGTTGAACAATTTGTCCAAGATTCCACAAGACAACAAATACTATCTCATACAGGGTTACGAGATATGGAACGACAGCCCGGAAGCGATAAAAGCATCGTATCGTTTTGGTTTTCACAACATTGTTATTGCACCTTGGCTTGGCGACATTGTTAGAGAAGCCGGAGCAGAGTCAACCTTGATAACAAACGGACTGGATTTTCAACGTTTCTCTCTGAACGAGTCCATCGAGGAGAGATCGCCATTCGAAATCGTCTTGCTGAACCATACCCTCGAGCACAAACGCGTGCAGGACAGCCGTGCAGCATTGGACCTCGTCAAGAAAGAGATTCCCGAACTACATGTCACCATGTTCGGCACTTGCGATGCTCCAAAAGACTTGCCTTCGTGGTACACCTACCATCGGCAACCGACAGGAGAGGAACTATGCGACATCTATAACAAAGGAGCCATTTATGTGGCGGCATCAGACTATGAGGGATTCGGACTCACCATTGGCGAAGCCATGATTTGCGGTTGTGCTGTAGCCTGCACAGACAATGGCGGATTCCGATGCATGGCAGAGCATGAGAAGACCGCTCTCTTGTCCCCCGTTTACAATGTGGAAACTTTGGCAAAGAACATCACCCGACTCATCACTGACAATGAGTTGAGACACAAAATAGCACACAACGGGACCGAAAACATCAAGCAATTCTCGTGGGAGAATTCCTATCACAAACTAAAAACACTTATACAAAGATGAAAAGACTTCTTTTAATAGTCCTCACGCTGTTGTCCCTCCAGACTCTCCGAGCAGGTGGACCAGACGGCTTCCCCATCATTGCCGACGTCATGCACACGGATTTATACGATGCCACCAGGTTTCGCGACATTCACAAAGCCGGGTTCAATGCATGCATGTGTTGGTGTCGAACACCCGAAAAGATGCAGGCTGCACTTTACCACGCTAATGTGCACGGAATGAAGGTAATCATGTATAGCGACATGATTGTCGACCAGCCGGAAAAGGTTGTACCTCTCATCAAAGGACACGAAGCTTTGTGGCAATATCATCTGGCTGACGAACCCACCATGAAACGCTGGGACAGATTGAACAAACTGCAAGCAAGAATCAAGAAGATTGATCCCAAAGCACAATGTTATATCAACCTTCTTCCCAACAGCAGCAAGGAAGTGCTCAAAGCGATTGGACTGAACAATTATCCCGACTATCTGAGGGAGTTCAGCAAGATTGAGCAGCCGCAGATATCCTACGACTACTATCCAGTCCTGAAGAATGGTAAGCAAGGTCCGAAATGGTACAGCATTCTGGACGACATCCGGAACGAAAGCCTTCGCACGGGCAAACCCTTCTGGGCCTATATATTGTGCGTTCCCCATCTCATCTATCCGAAGCCTACTTTAGGTCACCTTCGTCTGCAATGCTACATCAATTTAGCTTACGGCGCACAGGGAATACTCTATTTCTCCTATTCCACTCCCGCCCCAAATGCACACGCCGACTTCCACGACGGACCTCTGCTTCGCAATGGCAAGTTGAGCAAGACCTACAAGGTGGTCAGGAAGATGAATGCCGAGTTGAAACCAGTGGCCAGTCTGTTCTGGAAGAGCCAGGTGACTGGAATTGAACATCGCAAGTGCGAGGACGGAGAGGTTGTCGTGTCGCACTTCAAGAAGGGAGACAAGTACTACACTTGCTATGTCAACAAGAGTGCAGTCAACGATGTGACGGTCAGTCTGCGTGCCAGCAATCACATCATGCGGATACGGAAGGACCTGAGCACCGAAGCCGTCAAGACACGCTACAAGCTCTCAGCTGGAGACATCTTAATCATGAGGGACAAATAGGAAATGAGTTGCGTCGTCGTCATACCTATTTACAAAGATGTGCCTTCCGCTTCGGAGCGTGCATCCATCCGCCAGACATTCCGTGTCTTGGGCAAGCACGACATTGTGTTTGTCACCCACGAAGGATGTCTGTTGGACGAATACAGAAAGATTGTCGAGGGCGAGCAAGGAACGCTGAGAACTGAGTTCTTCAGCAAGGGATTCTTCGATTCGACGGCTCACTATAGCGACCTTTGTTTTTCAGAGGAGTTCTATCTGCGCTTTAAGGACTACGAGTACATGCTCATCTGTCAGCCCGATGCATGGGTCTTCCGCGACGAACTGGACTATTGGTGCGGCAAAGGTTATGACTTCATCGGAGCACCTATCTTCTATCCCTACAATCCGAAGCGATTCACTCGAATTTTCTATGGCGTAGGCAATGGTGGCTTCTGCCTGAGGAGAATAGGTCACTGCTTGAGCATCATCAGGTCGAACTGGCACAAGATATTCCTCAAACCAGGCATCCTGGCCAAGATATACTGGTATGGCTTCCTGTACAACGAAGAGTACAAAACATCTCTGTGGAAACGGCTGGGGCTCCTTCCTCTATTCATCCTCAAAGTTTTTGGATTCCGGAACACGATTGCACAGTTCAGGAAAAAAGGTTGCGAGGAAGACATGCTGTTCTCCGTATGGGCCAAGAATGCTTGGGGAAAGACCTGTTTCGTACCCGACGAAGAGGAAGCGGCACATTTCTCCATGGAGGTTAATCCCGAGTATCTTTACAACAAGATCGGACAACAACTGCCTTTCGGTTGCCATGCCTTCGAAAAATGGGAATTCCAGAGTTTCTGGAAGAAGCACATAAAGTTCAACAATAACCCTATTGCATGATGTCCACTCCTAAGATAACCGTCATAACAGTCTGCTACAACAGCGCTCAGACCATCGAAAAGACGATACAGAGTGTCGTTGGCCAGGACTATCAGCAGCGCGAATACATCGTTGTGGACGGACTTTCCACGGATGGGACGCTGAGCATTGTGGACAAGTATCGCGGCCAGATCGATGTCGTCATCTCGGAGAAGGACAAAGGTATCAGCGACGCGTTCAACAAGGGAATCCTGCGGGCCACTGGCGACCTCATCGTTATGATCAATTCGGACGACATTTTGCTCGAGGGAGCCCTCTCTAAAGTGGCAGAGGCATGGACACCTGATGTGGATGTCCTCGCCACGAACGTCATCATGCGGGATTATCAGACGGGATACGAATGCCGCGAAAAACCTTCCACCACCTTCCCTCTGATGCCTTTCTTCCGCCATGTAGCCCACCAGGGAGCCTACATCAGCCGCGAGTGCTACAACAGTTTCGGACTCTACGACACCCGACTCCGCTGGCCGATGGATTTGGAGTTACTGATGAGGATTTACACCAAGGGCGGCACTTTCCGACACGCCGACATCGATACGGCCGTGTTCATAAGCGGAGGGACAACCAATGCGAACAGCATTTTCCGGAAGAGGGACGACTACCTCTACATGGTTCGGAAGAATGGTGGAAACGCACTGCAGGCCTGGACTTTCTATCTGTTCCTGGTGGCCACTCAGATGGCGAAGAAGGTCTTGTCGGTCTTCGGAAAGAACTTTGCACAAAAACTGAGATACACAAAATCATAGATTATGAAAACCATACTACACATTTCCAAGTACTACTACCCCGATCTGGGCGGCATCGAGACCGTTGCCATGTATCTGGCCGAAGGAATGACGAACTATCACAATGTGGTCATCTGCTTTGCCACAGACGGCATGTATAGCGAAGAGGACATTCGTGGCGTGACCGTCTATCGCGTGCCCGTAAACTTCTCGTTCATGAGCCAGGATGTAGCCCTCACCTATAGGAAAGTGCTCAAGCAGGTCATCAAGCAGGAGAAGCCCGAAGCCGTGCATGTCCATTGTCCCAATCCCTTCATCTATCCTCTGGTCTGCACTTGTGTCGACAAAAAGACGAAGGTCGTCCTGCATTGGCATTCCGACATCCTCTCCAAGGGCCTGATGTACTATCTGGTCAAGCCTTTCGAGACGGCAATCCTTCGTCGTGCCGATGTCATCATCTCCACCTCGCCCAACTACATTCCCGACTCCAAGCCCCTCCAGCGCCACATCGACAAGGTACGTATCGCGCAGAACGGCATCATCTCCGAACGCTTCTACCCCCTGTTGGGTGACGAGGAGAAGGTCAAGGAGATTCGGGCTCGCTACAAAGGAAAGAAAATTGTCTTCACTTGTGGGCGTCACATCCCCTACAAAGGCCTGGACAACCTCATCAAGGCCGATGCCTTCATCAAGAGCAATTGCGTCATACTCATCGGAGGCAAGGGCCCCATCGACGGAGAACTGAAGCAGATGCCACATTCCGACCGCGTCATATTCCTGGGCCGATTGCTGAACGACAGACTTCGCCAGTACCTCTATGCTGCCGACATCTTTGCCTTCCCCTCGAACACCAAGGCCGAAGCCTTCGGAATTGCCCTGGCCGAAGCCATGTATTGCCGTTGTGCTTCAGTCAGTTGCGAGCTAAAAGGTTCGGGCGTAAACTGGGTGTCGGTCGATAAGGAGACGGGCATCGTAGTTCCCCTGAACGACATCAAAGCCTTTGCCGAAGCCATCGACACTTTGGCCGAAAACGACCAGCTGCGCAAGAAGTATGCCGAAGCGGCCAAGAAGCGCATCGAGGAGAACTTCACAAGAGAGAAAGCTGTCTCCGTAATGAGCGACATTTACAAAGAGCTTTTCCTTTAGAAGATTCTTTACAGAAAAACAGACATTACAACTTACTGGTTCCCAACAGAAATTCGATTTATGCGAATTTCCCGTCTTCGCGGTACATAAGTGCTATAACGACAATAAAGCCGTCAGAAAACGTCGATTTGGAGAATAAATCGACAAATTCAGCGCGTTTAACATCATTTAACGCATGGGGGGGTAATTTGTGAAATTGTGTTTACCTTTGCACAATTAATCACAAATCCATCAAGATGAAACTGGCATCCGCCCTCCTCACATCTCTCATTTTGTTTTTCGCACCCAAACATATCCTAGCACAGACGCTGGAGGAAGTCCTGAGCTATGGGTTGCCCGTCGTCGTGGTAAACACCGTGAACGAGGAGGAGCCGACGGCAGAGCTAATAAGCACCCCACCCGAAGGATGTATTGGGTACGGCATCACAAATGTCACAAAAGTGCCAGGCCGTGTCAGGATATTCCTTCCCGGAGACACCGAGAACCCTGCATACGATAGCGGAGAGTATGTAAAAGGGGAAAGCGGGATGACAATCAAAATACGCGGGAATAGTTCTGCCCTGGCAACAGCAAAGAGACCATATAAGATAAAACTTCAAAAGAAGGCGGACATGCTTCTGCGCGGCTGTAGCGATAAATACAAGGACAAGGATTGGGCCTTACTGAAGGCACAGCCAACGAAAGCCGCCAAGTTCTCCTGCCCCATCTTCTCGAAGATAGGCAATGTGGTGACAGAAGTGCTCAAGGTGACCGAGTGGGTCCCTGACAGCAGGTACGTCAACCTTCTCTTCAACGGGAATTTCCGGGGATACTACCAGCTAACGGAAACCATCAAACGCAATGAGATGTGCCGGATCAATGTGGATAAGCACACAGGTTACATTTCGGAAATAGATCCATACTATTGGAACGAGGACGTCTATGTGGAAAGTTCCTTCCTCACGGACACCTCCTCCCCCTTTCAGTTCACATTCAAATACCCCGACAGCGACGACATCATCGAGGAACAACTGGCAGACTTCAAGGCATTCATCGACCTGTTCGACGCCTCAATAGTTAGCGGATGCTACCCCCAGCTCATAGACGTGGAGAGTTGCGCTCGGTGGCTTTTGGCGCATCAGATTCTGGGTACACTAGACGGAGCAGGAAGCAATGTGTACATAATACGGCGGAATGACCATTCAATGCTGACAATGGGCCCCCTTTGGGACTTCGATTCGATATTCCGAGTCCAGGGGAGATGGACGAACATCATAAGCCTCCATTACTTTAAGTACATGCTTCAGAAGAGCCCAAACAAACTTCTCGCACGCGAAATGATACGCATTTGGAACACCGAAAAAGAGCATGTCCTTGCCGAAGTCCAGCATTACCACGACTCTCTAGTCGGGACGGATTATGCCGAAGCCATCGACAAGTCGACCGAAGCGAATGCCAAGAAATGGGGCTCCAAGCAGATGGACAAAATAGACGTCTCGGCTGAAAACCTCGCGGCATGGCTCTCGACAAGGGCTCACGAAATAGACTCTTTGCTGAACACACTCAACACGGTTGACGGAGACTTCTCCTACGATCCACTTCTAGACTGCATTATGTCCCCCAGAGCACACGGGCTGTCACGCGCACGCAAAGTCGTCCGTGACGGGCATCTCTATATCATAAAGGATAACGAAACCTATTCTATTGACGGCAAGAGGATAAAACAGGGGCTATGCCTTCGAGAGGAGCATCAATCTTTTCAAGATTCTCTAAGAGGCCTTATAGAGAGAACAAGTATGTCATCACCATAGGGCCGTTACAGTTATTACAGTTACAGTTTCGTTTTTGAGGTATAGTTATACTTCAATTTCCCCTTATGTTACTATATAATTAATTAATATATAATTAGTTATATATATAATATATTGAAAAAGGGGAAATACAAGTACCCTTAAAAAATAACTGTAACAACTGTAACTGTAACGCTACACCCAATCATTCCTCATCTAAGAGGCAGATTTACAACGAGTTAGGTTGTTCGCTTGGACTCAGAACGAGGGACATTAATCACAAAACTGTGACAAAAAGTGCTCAAATTCTGCCTATTTAGGCCTCGAAAACGTGCAAAAACCACTCGTTTCGGTGCTTTTTCCCATACATTTCGCTCAATTTGGTCGT
>Ga0247610_10004042_pt1 | contig 15812 bp, 9 predicted proteins | sample 174DNAGHGhighgp2_FD_193483 | JGI IMG/M metagenome (GOLD analysis project Ga0247610, IMG submission 193483) | Sheep rumen microbial communities from Palmerston North, Manawatu-Wanganui, New Zealand - 1742 DNA GHGhigh gp2 | ecosystem: Host-associated > Mammals > Digestive system > Stomach > Rumen ... | reverse complement strand
ACGACGGTAAGTTTACAATCACACTTCCCGAAAATCAGAAAAACTTGACTTTTAGCTTTATGGGTATGAAGCCTGCAACTCTTGTCGCCCGTGACGGAATGAAAGTCCTTATGGAGACTGAGACAAAGGCCATGGACGAAGTGATTGTCGTCGCTTTCGGTACTGCTAAAAAGTCGGCTTTTACGGGTTCTGCCAAAGTGGTGGGTGCCGAAGAACTGGCGAAGTCTCAGGTGACGAGTGTTACGAATGCGCTAGCGGGTGCTGTTCCTGGCGTTCAGTTGACATCAGCATCTGGTGCTCCTGGCGAGACCTCTACTATCCGTATTCGTGGCTTCGGTTCTCTAAATGCCGGTAAAGACCCGTTGATTATTGTTGACGGTGCTCCTTATAGCGGTGACATCAGCAACCTGAATCCCAACGATGTTGAGTCGATGACAGTCTTGAAGGACGCCGCCTCCAATGCGCTCTATGGTGCCCGTGGTGCCAATGGTGTTATCATGATTACCACTAAGAAGGCTAAATATGGCGAGGCTAAGGTGACACTCGATGCCAAATATGGTTGGAATACTCGTGCTCTAAAGCACTACAAAACCATTAATAGCCCTGAGAAATACTACGAGATGCAGTATGGAGCAGTCAACGACTACTATCTTAACAAAGGCTATAGTGCTGTAGAAGCTTGGCAGATGGCTAATGAGAATTTGTTTGGCCCTGCAGCACAAGGTGGTTTAGGATACAACATCTGGACTTATCCAGAAGGTCAGTACCTCATTGGCCGTGACGGTAAGTTGAATCCCAATGCAACGCTGGGTCGTATCGTTAACAACAATGGCAACGACTATTGGGTTACCCCCGATGATTGGGAAGACGTTGGCACACGCACAGGTGCTCGCCAAGAGTATAACCTCTCTGTTAGCGCCTCCAATGAGAAGACCAATTTCTTCAGTTCTTTAGGCTATCTGAACAATGAGGGTATCACAACGAATTCTGACTTAAAGCGCCTCACCGGTCGTCTGCGTGCAGACTATCAGGCCAAGAAGTGGCTGAAAGTAGGTGCTAATATGTCATATACCCATTTCAATGGTAACTCTTTGGGTAACAATGGAACCAGCACCTCTACCGGCAACATATGGGCTTTCACCAGCCAGATTGCTCCCATCTATCCTATTTGGGTACGTGATGGACAGGGCAACATCAAGGTTGACGAGTATGGAAACAAGATTATGGACTATGGTACAGGTCCCACCTCTACTTATGATGACCCAGGACTGACACGTCCGTTCATAGGCGATGCCAACCCCGTGCAGGATGTTCGCCTGAACACCCGCAATTATGAGGGTAATGCCTTTAGCGCTCATGGCTTTGCCGATATCACTCTGTTGCCTGGTTTGGTATTTACTGCTAATGCTACTGCAAACCTCGACGAGACTCGTATTACATACGTCTATAATCCTTATTATGGACAATTTAATACCACTGGCGGTACGGTTGAAAAATATCATACTCGTTCTTACGACTACAACGCTCAGCAAATTTTGAACTATACACATACGTTTAAGGATGTTCACAATCTGAACGTAATGGTAGGTCATGAGTATTTCGACCGCACATACTCTTATCTGTATGCCAGCAAATCGAAGATGTTCTCTCAGGACAACAAGGAATTGGGTGGCGCTGTCGTTGATGGCCAAAGCGCTAATTCCTACAAGGAGCGCTACAACAACGAAGGTTGGTTTGCACGTGCACAGTATGACTACGATACCCGTTATTTCGGTTCGGCCTCTATACGTCGTGATGCCTCTTCACGCTTCCATCCCGACCATCGTTGGGGCACGTTCTGGTCGTTGGGCGCAGCCTGGCTGATGAACAAGGAAAAGTGGTTCAAGGCTTCATGGGTTGACGAACTGAAATTCAAGGTTTCTGTCGGTTCTCAGGGTAATGACAACATATACAGGGATGGCGAACTAAACTCTTACTTCTATACTGACACTTATAATATCAGCAACTCTTCTGGTAATATTGGTACTGCATTCAGCGAGAAGGGTTCCGAAGGCATCACTTGGGAAACTAATACCAACTTCAATACAGGCTTTGATTTCCGTCTGTTTAAGAGGTTGACAGGTTCGTTGGAATACTACTATCGTAAGACTTCGGACATGCTGTTCTCTTTCTCTGTTGCTCCTTCACTGGGTTATTCACGATACTACGATAACGTTGGTGACATGTACAACACTGGCTTTGAACTCGACTTGAACTACAATGTACTGAAGACCAAGAATATCAACTGGGATTTGCATTTGAACTTCTCTACCCTGAAGAACCGCATTACCAAGTTGGCTGACGACAAGAAGGTATCGAAAGTCTATGGCACAGACGGTAAAGCCTACGAGGGTTATGCAGATCCTGACTACAATTTCTATATCACGGAAGGTCAGTCTATCTACACATGGTATTTCAAAGACTTCGCAGGTGTTGACCCCCAAGACGGTCAGCCCAGATGGTATAAGAACACCTTCGACGCTGATGGAAATTGGACTGGTCGCGAGACTACCAAGACGTATTCCGAAGCTGACTACTATATGCTAGGGAAGAGCACAGTACCTCCTGTATTTGGTGGCTTCGGTACCACGATCGAGGCTTACGGCTTTGACTTCTCTATGAACTTCTCTTATCAGTTAGGCGGCAAGCAGTATGACGGTACTTATGCACAATTCATGTCTTCACCGAACTCTAACCATGCCGGTTATCAGATTCACGAGGACATCCTCAATGCATGGAATCCAACCAATACTTCTTCATGCATTCCTCGCTTCATGTTCAACGACCTTTACTCGGGAGCAGCATCGTCACGATTCTTGACGACAGCAAGTTACCTGAACATTGAGAACATTAACTTCGGTTACACCTTCCCTGCTAGACTGACACGTAAAGCTCTGATTGAGAAACTGCGCTTGTATCTCGCATGCGAGAATGTTGCTTACTTCTCTAAGCGTAAGGGCTTTGATCCGCGTCAGTCGTTTACAAACACAACTAATGCTACGCGCTACTCTCCTATGAGAACCATCTCAATTGGTGCTACGGTTACATTCTAAACTAAAGAATAAATAGTAAAGATATGAAAAAGATTAATAAAATATATTCAGCGCTGGCTCTGACTGCGGTTTTCGCTCTAACAGGATGTATCGACGAGACTATTCCTGAGAGTTCTACAGCTACTGCAGAGATGATCTCTGAATCTCCCAGCGCATTGGAAGGTGCTGTCAACGGTATATCTTCACAGATGTCACAGGGCTATTTGGTCTATGGTGATCAGGTGACTGAGATTGACATGGCTCTGCCTTCAATGATGATTATCCAGACAGAATTGTTGGGCGACATATACCCAGGTATTCCTGACAACGCAGGTTACGACTGGTATCGCCGTTACAATACGGTTCAAGACATCGGCGAAACCACGGACTTCTCTTTTATTCCTTGGTTTACGTTGTATAAATTCATCAAGTCAGCCAACGATATCATTGGTGTGGTTGACCTCGAAACCGCTGCTCCCGCCCAGAAGGTTTATGCAGGCATGGCATACGCTTGTCGGGCTTACGAGTACTATCTACTTACGGCGCTCTATGAGCCGGTAGAGAATATATACACCGACGTGTCAGCTGTGAAGAACCTTACCGTGCCTTTCGTACTGCCGACCACTACTGCAGAGCAGGCAAAGAACAACCCACGTGTTCCTCACGACGAGATGATTGCATTCATCCTCTCCGACCTCAACAAGGCCGAGGAGTGCCTGACAGATTACAAGAGCAATAATCGCTTGGTTCCTAGCTTGGCCGTTGTCTATGGCCTAAAGGCTAAGGTTTATCTGCTCGATGGCAAGTATGCTGAAGCTGCCCAGTATGCAGGTAAGGCTATCGAAGAAGCTACCACCAATATGAAGGCAAAGCCCATGACTGCTGAAGAATTGATTGACGAGACTTCTGCCTTCTCGAAGGCTGTTTCCAGTTGGCTGTGGTATATTCACTATGATCCTGAGAACATGGGCAACCTGTGTAACTACGTAGGATGGTTGTCTAGTGAGGCCGCATGGGGCTATGCTAAACTGACGCAGCCTTGTATCGACAAGTCGCTCTACGACCACATGTCTGACAAGGATTATCGTAAGAATTGGTTCTTGAACCCCAAGAAATATGACTATGCAGACTACAGAACCTGTCGCGACAAGGATTGGGTAGAAGCTGCTCCTGCTTATGCCAGCCTCAAGTTCCGCTGCCTGAACGGCGACTATGAAACCTACAGCATCGGTGGTGCTTCTGATGTATCCGTAATGCGTTTAGAGGAACTCTACCTGATTCAGGCCGAAGCTGTTGGCGCTTCCGAGGGGGTTAGTGCTGGTGTTTCACTGCTCAACAGTTTCATGAGGAGCTATCGCGATCCCAGCTACAACTTTAGCGCAACAGACCTGCGTGCCTTCCAGTTGGAGGTGCTCACCCAGATGCGTATCGAGTCGTGGGGCGAGGGATGGGCATTCCCATCGGCCAAGCGTTTGCAGCCTGACGTGATTCAGAACTACGAGGGCACCAACGCTCCTACCGACGAATTCAAAGTTAACTGTAAGGGTATTAAGCCCACATGGACATTGGTTATTCCTCAGGCCGAGGTGCAGTCGAATGTTGCACTGGAGGGTAAGAACAACCCAGATCCGACTCAGGCTGTCATGGGTCCTACTCCCATTGGCACCTTTGCTAATTAGGAATTGCATGTTAATAACAGATAAAAGATAATAATTATGAAGAATATGTTTAAATATGTCTATTCGCTTCTGGCAGGTGCTTTGGTATTGACTGCTGTATCCTGCTCAGACGAGTACGATTATGAAGGTCGTGGTACTTGGGATGCTGACAAAGACTATGCCGACATCTACTTCAATATCACAGACTCCGTGATAGAACTTGACCCGGCAGACCCCACCACTGTAGTCGTTACTGTAAAACGCAGGAACGCTGCTGGCGCTTTGTCTGTTCCCTTCAAGGTTCTCAAGAATACCGATGAAGTCTTCGAGGTTGGTAAGGCAGAATTTGCTGAAAACGCTGAAGAGGCAACTCTTACTATCAACTTCCCTCAAGCAGCAGTCGGTACTACCTACAATTTGCAAATCATGTTGGATGATCCCGCATTCGTTTCTAAGTATTCCTCCGCTGCCACTTACAACCTGACACTAACCCGTGTGAAGTGGAACGATGTTGGTTTCTACTATGACGAGGATGGCAACAAGGTCGAGGGCTATGCCATGTACACCGATGATATTCTCACAACTTTCTTTGGCGTGGGAAATTCAGTCTTTCCGACCAAAGTACAGGAACGTGACGATATGCCTGGCTATTTCCGCCTGATTAATACCTACGGTGCTAACTATCCTTGGAACGACCCAGGCGACTGGGACGAGTCTCAGGACTACTACATCTTCATTGATGCCACAGATCCCGAAAAGGTGTACATTCCAAAGAAATGCAACTTGGGAGTTGACTGGGGCTATGGCTTCATGTATGTCCATAGCATGGTAGGTCTCGGCATTGAGAAAGAGAAGAATGATTACATCGAAGGCAACTATGGTACGTATGCCAATGGCAAGATTACCTTCCCCAAGAACGCTCTGCTCATGGGCATGGAGAATTATAATAACGGTGGTCTTTATGACTCAAATAGTAGCGGTAACTTCTGTCTTGTTATCAATCCTGACCTCGATCCGTACATTGCCACTCCTCTTAACGATGATTTCGCTTGGGAGAAGGTCTTCGACGGTGCCTTCATTTCTGAGAAGTTAGGCACGTCGAAAGATGGTGTCGCTCTCTATAAGGGTGTTCCCAAAGAGGATGTTGAGGCTGACAATCCTGGTTGCTATGACCGCTTTGCCGAACTGTATGGCACCCCATATCTCATCGAAGCTCCCTATACAGAGGGTAGTAACATTATCTTCGGCGTGCTCGACGGAGAGATTAAGGTTATCGAGGGCTTGGAGAGTCAGAACCTCGGCATCAATGCTGTCGGCGATGATGTCTATGGTGTCATTGGCGCTGGTAGTTCTTCCTTCACTGATGCTGTCATCAAGTTGAAGATTACCTTCCAAAACAAGAAGGGTGACATAGAGTATGGTACAGCCGTTGAGACTCTTGCCAACCTGACATGGACAGAACTCGGTTCCGGTGTCTATACCTATGGTGTAGAGGCTTTATCTGAAGATGCAGAGAGCTTCTATGAAGGAACGACGGATGCTACACTCTATCAGTGCAACGAGTTGCCAGAACAGTACATTCTCAAGCCTTGGGCTAACTCAGAGGAAGGCTTGAAATTCACGTTGAGTGCAGAGGACGGCAAGATTCGCTTCTATCAATATACGGGCGAACCATACGTTTACGAAGAAACGAATTATGGCGACGTTTACTTCATGGACCTTGAAGCTTATAATGCTGGATATACACAGTATCTGGGTGAATATGATGAAGAAACTAAGACCTACGAGTTCTCTGGCATATACTATATCCCCGCAGCAGGAGGGGGCTTCGGTCTTATAACCGAGACCTTCGTCATGGGCGATGCTCCCGAAGCAGCGCCGAGGAAAGCATTCAAGAAAAAATACAATATGAAGTCCTCGTTCAAACCTTATCAGTTGCCTTCACGCTTCCAGCCGAGGTCAGGCCTAAAGAACGCCTCAAAGGTTTGGTAAAAAGCTAATATCTTAAGAAAGAGGATGTGCTTGGCACATCCTCTTTCTCTTTTTTTATTTAACGTGTGAAGTTGGCAAACTTCACGTGTGATGTTGGCAATCTTCACGTGTGATGTTTTTGATTGTGGCTGAGGTTATTTGTCCCAAGCCCTGAGGTCGCTCATGGCTTCGAGCTTGTCTTCCTGTTCATCTGGAAGGCTGGAGAAGAAATCGATGCCCGTCATGCGTTCTATATCATCTACGCTTCGAACTGCATCTTCCATAGGTTGAATGGCGTCATCGTTGGTATAGTAGAATCCGATAGCCTTCTCCCTACCCTTCTTCTGCGAGAGGACAACCTTGTAGAAACCTTTTGGAACAGCCATTCTGTGCTTCTTGCCGAAGTGCTTCGGATTCTCGGAGAAGACCGGTCCGCAGACAATCTGGACACTTCCATCCTGCCTGGCCCAAGTGCGACAAGCACGTTCCAAATGCTCCCACCAAACCTTGTTCAGTTCTGCATTCTGAGGGCAGATATTGGTCATGTAGTGACAATCCTGCATAGCCTCTTTGCTCCACTTCATGTCTCCTGCAGGACACATGTGACCTCGCCCATACGCGCCTCCATTATAGTCCCAAGAAGCGACTTGATACTCCTTTGGCACATTGGTATCTTCCTTGAAATCAACCCCCGCGCGCGACACTCTGCCTCTCGTCTCCTCTGCCGTCAGTTCCCAAGCAACCCAACGAGGGCACATCGTCTTGGTGTCGTAAAGCAGGGAGAAGCCTTCGTGCTCGATGAAGACGCCCTCCATCTTCCCAGCAATGGGGAGAATTATATTGTTCGGATTGCTTTCCGGCTTTTGCGCTTCGAAAGGCTCATTGTATAAAGTCTCTTCTTCAGGGAGGGTTTCGGAGGAGTCCTGGTTGAAATACTTCTGCGCAAACAGAAACAACAGAAGGGCAACCACAGCAATCAGGGTTTTCAGCAGTTTATTATTCTTCATTTTTCACTCTTCGTTTTTCATTTTAAGTAAGTTGTATTGGCCTTTCTTCTGAGTCATCTTGCCAAAGTTGATGGCATGATGCGGACAAGCGTGATAGCAAGCAAGACAACCTGCACAATGCGATTGCCATTGAGGCACTTCAAGGCCCCCTCCCCGCTCCCCCTTTAGGGGAGTGCCCATTATTATGTTGCCTACAGGACACATCTTCTGGCATCTTCCGCATGAAACACAACTTGAAGCATCCACACGGAAGTACTTGTCTGTCACTAAGTAACGATTGAACAAAGGCCTGAGAATATAGGTCTTGGCCCAAGGGAAAGGACCTCGCTTCAAGTGGCGAACGACCTGCCGTTCCTTCACGCATTTGGTGATGTTCTGAACAGTCTCTTTCTCCAAGGAAAACTTCTCCTTGCACTCCTCTTTGCTATCCACATCGAAGCCTGGCAAACAGACATATACGTCAGGCATCAGCACAGAGAAAGCGGCATCAAGCTTCCTGCCCAATGCCTTCTCCAAAACCCAGTCCGTATAGCCCATATCGTCGCCACAAGTCATGACGGCATATAAATATGCGCCCTCAAACGAGGCCTTATGACGGCGGACAAATTCCTCCACTACATTCGGAATGCCCCAACCATAGACAGGAAAGACGAGACCAATGGCAGCCCCTTCCATTTCTCCTCCTTGGGGGAAGCTTCCCGAACCAGCTAAAGTCATTGGAAAGAGTTGCTCCCCTAACAAATCGGCCAAATGTCGAGCGACATAGAGGCTGTTTCCTGTTCCTGAGAAGTAGTATATCATTCTTGTCTTATTTTACGAGTTTCCTGTTGCCTTGGATGTAAATGCCTCTACGCAGTTTACCGCTTCCCATTTGACGACCACTCAAATCGTAGATTTCTCTTTGGCCACTTGAGCTTCTTGCACCCTTATGCTCCTGAACATCTTTGATTCCTGTCGGGTCTTCATCATCCATAAGTCCCAAAGACATAAGTTTATCGAACATTCGCTGGGCAGCATCAACACAACCAGCAGCGTCAAAGTGCAGATTGTCCGAGCCGAGTTTGCAATTGCTCATATCAACGACATGGAAGTTCTCGTCTTCCTCTGCCAGTTGAAGAACAGCCTGCTCCACTTGTGCATTGTACTGAGTACTGCTGCGATTCACGGTTCCTGCGATGAATGGGAGTGTTGCATAACGTTCAACTCCAGTCTTGCTGACAAGATATGAACGCAGGAAAGAGACAAGTTGGCGAAGATTGTCGTGATAAGAGGCTGCTTGCGAACGGTCCGATTCACCTTGATGCCACATAATGCATTGAATCTCATAGCCTTCCTGCAGTTGTGACAGAACATTGTCTATGCAAAGTCCGATGTTCTCTGTAAACTCCAAAGCCAACGAATGACCACTTCTTGGAGCAGCAGTAGCAAGCCAACCAGGAGCAGCATTCCACCACAAATCGCCAGAGCTGGAACATCTGGTATCTATGGCTGTCCCGCCTCGACTCTCCTTAATGACATAGAAACGTTCTTGCAAAGCCTCCTCTATAAGGTGATAGACAATGCCGTCAAAGCCACAACGGGAAGTCGTATTGTTGTCAGTATAAGGCATATAGGGCGCAAGCTTGCCCCCAAACATATCCCAAGCTGCCTGAGTTCCGTTTGCATAACTCCAATAACAGAACTTGCTTCCACCGTTATTGGCGTAATCCTGAATGTATTGAGGCATCGTTCCTATCGCAGGACGACCATCTGCATTGCTCTGTCCTGCCATAAGGAAGACTTTGCGAGTCGGGAAAGCATAATCAGGTTGCAGAGCTCCACAGACTACACAATGTCCCTTCTCGAACTGATGTCCTAAAATCGTAAGCACTTCTTCATCATCATTAGAGAAGAAGGACTCGCCTTCAATCAAAGTGCCGTCACAATTGGCTTTTCCGCAGAGGAACACCTTCAGGGACTCTCCAAATGGCAAGGGAGATTCGTCCACGCCAATTGTCTGATGCCACACATCTGCATTCTGTCCTCTGGAAAGGAAGTAACAAAGTTCACCACTCGAAATGGGAGAAGATGTAAGCCAGTCTTTCTTAATGCCTTGCGTGTAGGTTGAGTTGTTGTAGAGTTCATAGAGGTTGTGTATGGCAGAAGAGCCTCCATGACGGACCATATTGCGTTTGCTGCTGTCCAAGCCCATGAGGCGACCTGTATTGTAGCAGTTCTCGACAAGCGAGCCAGCATTGTCTCCCAACCAGCCTGCGATAGTGGCGGATTCTCCTGAACCTCGAACAATTCCTGTATTGATGCAATTGCGGATATGAATGGCAGGATGAGGACTGAGGCTGCCACCAAGAATGCCGCCTACACCTGTACTTGAGCCTGTGATGTTTGCCTCGTTGATGCAATTCTCTATAATGATGGGGCTGCTGCCAGTCGTTTGTGCAAAGGCAGCAATACCTCCCACACGCTGCTTTCCGTTAATGACACACGACTTGTCGAGGATGAGGTTGCGTACTGTAGTTCCACCTCCACGCAAGCCTCCGAAGAAGCCTTGAAGGTCGCTCGTAGTACGCAGTTTGAGGTTGAGGATGCGATGGCCTTGCCCATCGAACTTGCCATTGAACTTCGTGCCCTCGCCCACACCTATTGGGGTATGAGCGACATTTGTGAAGTCAATATCAGCCACCATCTTACCCCAAAGGTTCACATCGTTGCCTCCCTGATTGACAAGAGCGGAGAACCATTCTACATTACCGGCGTTGGAAAGCAAATACCAACCTTCCTGCAAAACAGGTGGTTCGTATGGATCTGTGCAACCGGTCTCAGTGCAAATACCCTGTTCGTTATAATCATGTGCCCAAACCTGACAAAGGGGAACGAAAAAGGTTATGGACGAAATCAGGAATGATTTGCAAACATGTTTCATAAATCAAAGTGTCTTACGAAGTGTGTACGAACCAGAAACGGTTTCACTCTTCCATCGTCTTCAGGGCACGATAGATGAGGATATCAGATTGCTCGGTTATCTTGAAGTTACGCAGGTCGCCTTGAGCGATATGCAAGGGCGCAATGCCCAATTCGCCAGCCAAGGTGAAGATGCTTTGCGACTTACTGATGCCTTGCTCCTTAGCCTGTTTCATCATCTGTCGAAGTGTGGCGAGTGGGAATGTGTGAGGTGTCTGGGCTCGCATCAAACCCTCGCGAGGCTTGAAGGCATCGGAAGTATTGCCATCCTGCGTCACAAGATATGCCTCGTGGCTCTGCAGGGCTGTGATGGCATTGCCGTGAGTGAGGCAGACCGCTATGTTGCGACTGATGATATCTTGCGTGATGAGTGGACGAACGGCATCGTGAACAAGCACAACGGCATCAGGTTCTTTCACAGTCTTTACCAAATGCTCTATTCCATTGCAAGCCGAAGCATAGCAACTCTCGCCAGCAGGAATGATGCCGCGAAGCTTGTCAATGCCACCCGTCTTTGCTTCGTTCCTGACGAAAGACTTCCATTCTGGCATGCAGACAAGATAAATCTCGTGGATGAGGGGATGTTGCTGGAAGGCCTTCATTGTGTGCAGCAAGACCGTTTCGCCGTCTATCTCCATAAACTGCTTAGGCACAGAAGCACGCATTCGCTCGCCAGTCCCTCCTGCCAGAATCAAAGCTATGTTATGACTCTGCTTCATATGGCACAAAGTTTTTGGTGCAACTTATGGCTAAAGGACTCGTGGCGATGAATCGTATAGAGTCGCAGGCCCTCGAGCACAGTCATCTCGAAGATGAAGTAGACCCAAGGAAGTCCGATGAACATGGAGAGGAAGAGGACAATGACGCGCGTGTCGAAAGTCAAGATGTTGCAAAGCGGCATCAGGGGAAGGCTTTCCCTACGGAACTCCTGACGAGTGGGATCGTCGATGGGCAACTTCTCTATCAAGGGACGAAGCAACTGGAACTCTGGCGTTTGCCGTTCCTGAGTCCGCATGTATCGCACATAGAAGAAGAGGTAGAACTTCTCGAACCACTCCTTTCTGTTCCAATGAAGGCTCTCCATTCGCCTTTGCAGCTCAACACTTGTATCGAGCTCGCTGCCTTCCTTGCCCAGCGTCACCCAAAGATGGATGTTGCGATAATAGTCGGCAATTCCGCATTGGCGCGAATGGCAATAGAAGCCAGACCAGAGGATGATGAGGAAAATCCAGATGCCCCAAACGGGATAGAGCCTGATGGCTATGCCGATGTAGATGCAGATGAACCAGAGTTCGCCACCAAAGCCGTCGAGAACCCTGCCTATGAGCGTTGTCTTCCCCGTCATTCGAGCCAATTGCCCGTCTGCACAGTCGTACCAGTTCGCCCAAACGAGGAGCAGCATTCCGATGATGTTGTACCGAAGGTCTGTGGAAGCGAAGAAGAAAGCCGAAGCACATCCGATGACGATACTCATCAGGGTGACCACAATGGGATGGACATGCAACCAACGGAAGAAGAGCGCCCACAGGTAGCCAGGGGTGCGAGTGACGTAGAGTTCGAAGTTGCCCTCTATGTCACGAGACTTCATGGTCGCAAGGACACGTTGCTTCAGATTGAATTTCATTCGACTTTTTCACGCCATGCCATAGCTCACGCGAGCTTGGCTCTGGTCATTTGGCTTAACGAAAACGTTCATTCGAATATCATTTCTCCGAAGAACTCAGGACGATGGAAGTCCGGGTTCTTTGTCTGGATGGGGTTCCAACTGATGAAATGAGGCACAGGCAGGTTGTCGCCACACTTGTATACGTTGCCCTTTGCCTTCAAGCCATTGAAGCTGACGAACTGGTGCTTGAAGAAAGTGGTGATGGGCACACGAAGGGCGAGCTCCCACTTCGTTGGCTCTTGACGGACATCGAAGGGCTCTGAGCCAAGCGAAGCCCAACGGTCAACACCCTGCATCACCTCCATTGGAGCAGGTTGGCGTTCAGTGCGGTCTTTGCCTACTGCAACCAGGAGTTTGCCTGTGCAATTGCATTCCAGATTGTAGTAGAAGCCGTCGTCTGCCGGCATGATGAAGAACTCGGCACACGAGTCTTCCCAAATGTGTTCATGGTCCTGACGAGCCACAGCCCTGACGCTTTGTTCTTCGACACGATAGTGCAGCAAGAGCGAATCGCCATCATGAACTGCTGCGAACTCCATCTTTGGCTTGTATGGATAGCTCTCAGGCCAATTGACATTCTCGACTGAGGTATACTGGATGCCTGCTGCCTGAATTGCAGCAGGTATATCGGCTGCCGAAGCAACCTTTCTGTTCAGTTTTTTGATGACAAGTTTCTGCATAGTCTTCGCTTCGCTTTAACTTATTCTGGGGTATTCTGTTCTTCTTCCTTCTGCTCTTTGCTCTCTTCGGTTTCCCCGCTCTTCTTGGCGGCTTTCTGGCGTTGGGCGCGAACAGTATAGGTGCGTTTCTTGGGCTTTGCCTCTTCGGCTTCCTCGTCTGTCTCTTCCGCAGAACCCTCAACTTCAGGAGCCGAATCCTCCATTTCTTTCTCTTTAGCCTTTGCTTTAGCCTCCGACTCCTTAGCGCGCTGCTCTGCATCCCTAGCTGCTTTTTCAGCATCCTTTACGGCAGCCTTCACGGCCTTCTCCTTTTCCTTTTCAGCCTTCTCGGCATTCTTCTCAGCTTCTTTCTCAGCCTTTGCAGCAGCTTCCTTTTCTAGGGCGCTTTCCGACTTCTGGGTTTTGCCTTTACCCTTTGTGGAAGCGGTTTCTTTTCCCTTGCCGTTGTTCTTACCTGTATCGGTTTTGCCATTGTCTTTACCAGAAGAGGCTTTTCCATTGTCTTTGCCTCCAGGAGCCTTGCTGGAGGCTTTCTTCGGAGCGGCATTGGCCTTGCCATTATCCTTGCCGGCATCAGCCTTTCCATTATCCTTGCCTACATCGGCTTTGCCATTATCGTTGCCGTTCTTGCCTTGGTTGGCATCTGCTTTGCCCTGATTGCCATCGTTTTTGCCAGTGTTGGCATCGTTTTTACCCTGGTCTTGGATTACAGGAACCTTTTCGTCTGGCAGGACATCGTCCTTGCCTTTGCCGGCTGGAGCTTTTCCATCCGATTCCTTATCTTTGGCTGAAACTTTCTTCTCGTCGGATTTTCCATTATCCTTTCCTGCAGAGTCCTTCTCTACCTTCTTGCCGTTGTCTTCGACGACATTCTTGCCATTAACGACTTTATCGCCTTCCTCGACATTCTTACCCTTAGCGCCATCCTTCAGGTCTGCTTCCTCCTGCTTGGCAATTTGTTCATTCTCTTTTTCCTGAGCTTTCTGTTCGGCTTTCTTCTGGCGAGCCCGTTTCTGCTGACTTCTTGCCGAAGCCTTCAGCTGGTCCTTCTCGTCCTGTTCAGCCTGCTTCTTGGCAGCCTTTGCTGCCTTTGCCTCAGCTTTCTTCTCAGCCTCTTTCGCCTTGATTTCGCGCTCCTTGGCAGCCTTAGCCTCCTTGGCGGCTTTTATCTTGGCTTCCACATCGCCCTGAAGTTCTTCGGGGATGTAGGGCTTCACCTGATAGAACTTGCCGTTGCGCTTTGCCTCCTTCAGCTTAACCTTGTCCCTTTGAGCCTGCGTACGAGACTTTTCGAGGTCGCGATTGAGGGTTCGAAGCTTCTTCTCTTCCTCTTTTAGTTGGGTGCGAGTAGCCCTCAACTGTTCTTTCACTTCGACGATACGGTCCTTCAGGTACTTCTGAATGGTATCGGGGTTGTTGTAGAGTGCCTGAGCTGATGCCGAACCGGTGAATACGACTTGCATCAGGAGGCAAGCGAATATGGCTTTAAAGATAGTTTTCATGTCCGTAATATGGTTATTCAAGTGCAAAATTACGTATTTCTTGTCATTTTGCAAAGTTTTCTTCGCAATTTTTGTGAAACATGAGGCCAAGGAATTGCAGCAGGCAACCAATTTCAAGGCAAAAGGAGGCATTTTCATGGTATTGAATTGTATCGTGTTTTCTAATTTCAGGGCTTCAGAGAAAGAAGACAACTCTACCCAGGTGAGCAAGTCAACCTTTTCCGTAAGGGTAGACAAGTGTTAAAAATCAACGGCTTAAACGAGTCAAGCCTTTTCCTGAAAAGACACAATTCACGAAGGACTACCGTCTCACCGTCTCAGTTAAAAAACAAGCGTACAAATTCCCAAAAGAAAATTCTGTTATAATAACAGATTCATTTTTCGCCATCATACACCTCTTGAAAACGAACTGAGACACTGAGACGCGAAAAAAATTTTTTTGAAAAAATTGCCAAAGTATTCGAAAACCGCACCGAGAATGTTGTATCTTTGCAGTGGATTTAGAACTGAAGTTCATCGCATCGAAAACAGGGCCCGTTTCCGCTGCATGAGCAAATCTCAAAAATCCGGATGACACCAGTCAACGATGCGAAACGTAACATTATACGAAGGCCTGCATAACGCAATACAATCGCAATCGTAACACGTCAAGCCCGGCATCTTCACATGCTGCGTTGGCAATCATGCTGGGAGTCAAATGCTGATAACAAGTCCTTCGTTGGCAAGGACGGTGTTGGGGAAAACGCTCTGAGCCTCCTTCAGGAGAGCATTTTCGTCCTTAATGGAGGCGCTGAAATGGCCTATGCAAAGCTTCCCCACCCTTGCATCCCGAGCCAAGGTGGCTGCCTGCAGGGCTGTGGTGTGCATGGTCTGTTCCGCTCTGAGTGCACGTTCGTGGAAATAGGTCGCTTCGTGATAGAGCAAATCGACGCCATCAATAATGTCTTTCAACTCTGGCAGATAGACGGTATCAGAGCAATAGGCAAATGAACGCGAAGGTGTGGCTGGCGTGGTGAGGCGTTCGTGAGGGATGACGATGCCGTCTTCGGTTGTCCACGAAGCACCGGCCTTGATGTTATTGATTTGGCTGACAGGAATGCCATAGGCATCAATCATCTCCCTGCGGATGTGCGGCAGGTTTGGCTTCTCGCGGAAAAGGTAGCCGCAGGTGGAAAGCCTGTGCTGCAGGGGTATGCTATGGACGGTGATGCTGCGGTCTTCGTAAACGAGGTCGTGCCCTCGCGTATCGACGGGATGGAAGAGCACTTTGTACTGAATCTCGGAATAGTAAGTGCTCAT
>Ga0247610_10004037_pt1 | contig 15821 bp, 26 predicted proteins | sample 174DNAGHGhighgp2_FD_193483 | JGI IMG/M metagenome (GOLD analysis project Ga0247610, IMG submission 193483) | Sheep rumen microbial communities from Palmerston North, Manawatu-Wanganui, New Zealand - 1742 DNA GHGhigh gp2 | ecosystem: Host-associated > Mammals > Digestive system > Stomach > Rumen... | reverse complement strand
TATGGTCGAAGATTTACGTTAAAGGCCATTACGAAAGCATCCATCTTTTGAGAAACACGAAACGGACGGGCTGTGTTGACGATTATCCAAAGGTGTATTACATAAAAGACCCGATAAATTTTGAGCTGGCTGGCATTGATATACCCGTTGAAACACAGCCTTTTATATCGGATAATACCTAGAAAAAATTTTTTGCTTTATTGATTTTATTTATATAACACGTTGATTATCAATGCGTTATATTATATAAGCGGACTTATGTAAGTCCCGCTTTGTCTTTCTTTTCTTACGATGTAAATTTGCACCGTGTAACGTTACAACACGGTTTGAATTAACAACAAGTTTAACAAAGAAAAGAAAGGAAAATAACAATGGCAGAAATTTATCAATTACCCGAGAACGGAAATGGTAATAGCGGCTTTGGCAACATTCCGTTTTCAATTCCCATCGGTGGTTTTGGAATGGGTGGATTCGGCGGTTTCGGCGGCTACGGCATGAACGGGATTGCTGACTTATTCGGACTTGCTATCATTGCTTCAATGTTCGGCTGGAACGGTGGCGGCTTTGGCAATGGAGGCTTTGGCGGAGGAAACTCAGGCGCAGCTTTCTTGGCTAATCAGTTGTCGAACGATTCGGGTCGAGAGCTTATAATGAACGCAATCACGAATCAAGGCGAGGCATCACGTACAGCCATCCAAACGTTGTCTACTATGCTTGGTCAAGACTTCAACCTTGTCAATCAAGGCGTGCAGACGGTTCAGAACGCATTGCAGACATTGGCATTGCAGCAAGCCGTAAGCGTACCGCAAATCATCAATTCGATTCAAAGCGGCGACGCAAGCATCATAAGCACTTTCCAAAAGTGTTGTTGCGACCAACAGCTTGCGACTTGTCAGCAAACGAACACCTTGCAGAACGCAATCAACGGCGTTGGCAACAAGGTAGACGCAAAGGCAGCAGCCGACCAGCTTGCTATGTGCCAACAGACATACGCTTTGACCGACACGATGAACCGCAACTATCTTGCGCTTGACAACAAGCTCGACCAAATGGAATCCAACCGCAAAGACCGCGAGATTACGGCATTGACCTCCGAGGTCGCTACGTTGAAGTCGCAAAACTTCACTACTGGCGTCGTTCAGCAGGCCGTTGCACCTATCCTTGGTCAGCTCGCAGGCATTCAGAACCAAGTCGACGACATCAAGAGCAAGATGCCGAACACCGTACCCGTGCAGTATCCTAACTTGCAGGTTGTAAATTCCACACCGTACATGGGTGGTTTCTACGGCGGTTTCAACGGTAATAACTTTGTATTCTAACGATTAAGGCATAGGAGGTTAAAGGTATGAATTGTAATTGTAACTGCAATATAACAATTAATGCTGGTGGTCAGCCTTACATCGCGAACACGCAAGTTACCGTAGGTACAGATGCGGTTAATATTGCACTCGGCTGGCGGCGTATTCAGCCAATCGGATATTTGACTATCCGTATGGAGAACGCTATCCCATCGGATGCAACCACGTCATTGCCTATTACGCTTACACTTAACGGCGTAACAAGGCCGCTAACACTACCTAACGGAACTGCCGTAACGGTTGCGGACGTGCTTGGAACTAACGTAATGCTTATCTTTAACGATAGGTTTAACGGCATATTGGCTCTTATGTCACGTACCGTAGTTTAATTAATAACTTATAAAAACAAAACAACATGGATTTCAATAGTCTTGGGAGTGGTAATCCCTTCTACGTTTTGAGACGCGGCGAAAAGCCCGTTTTGGAGGTTGGTGTGGTTAAGACAAAATCTCAGCCGCGTGCCAAGTTTCCGACGCAAACACCAAATGTTATGACTGGTATGCAGATGCAGCAGGTTATTGACATCGTGGCAACAATAAATGGCAAAGACGAGACATTTGCGGAGATTCCTATAAATGTCGAAATCGCAGCAAGAGGTAATGATACGTTTAGCGGTAGCCGCGAAGCAATGTTGCAAGCGGTTGATGCGATGTTGCAGACATCAAAAAAGGCGATAGAGCAAGTGCCGTTTCACAAAAGCGTTATATCGGAATCGGAAAAGATGCTTGAGGTGCTTAATCCGCAATATGCAGAAAATAAGCAAAACGCACGCGTCATTCAGTCTTTGCAGGAAAAGCAAAAGGCTCAAGATGCACAGCTTGCAGAACTAAAAGCGCAAAATTCCGAAATGCTTGCCATCCTACGCCAACTGAACGGTTCGGGAGGAAAGTCCCAAGGCTAATGTTTTCCATTAAAAACAAATACGACTATGGGATATATTTTTGTAGATAGAGAAGGTGATGGCGGCAATATTCGGCATCAGATGCGCCGCTCCATGCGTACCACCAACCGTCACGATGGCACTATGCCAATGATGAACGGCGGGGAAGGCTGGGAACAAGGCTACCGCATGGGTTACAAACACGGATGGGAGGACAGCGAGAACGACATGGACGAGGAGTTTCGCCGCAGTCGTGACAGCCGAGGCCGTTTCGTGTAGATAGAACAAAAGGGTTGGGTATGCGCATTTGCCTTATCCAATCCTTTCAAGTTCTTTCCAATTCTTGCAAGTCTTGAAAGAATTAGCAAGAATTAGCAAGAAATTTAACATATTCTTGAAACGTGTAAAAGAAATCGGAAAAAATTAACAGATTATGGCAAATACAATGATGAACTATTTAATTCCCGAAGATATGCAGCAGTATCTTTCGTATTACGGCACGCATTTCAATAAGCTGCTTTGCGAGTTTGCCGTTAGTAAGATGAAAAGGGAAGATAAGCAAACGGGCGTTATCAAACGTATAACACCGTTTACGATGGAAGAGTTAAAGGCTATGCTTGAAAAGTACAGCGTGAACATTGACACAAACGAACAATACGACGCATTGTACTTGGCAAACATGGTTAAGGCCGACTATTGGGGCAGCAGCATCGAGGATGAGGAGCACATGGCTCGCTATATCGAAGATGTTATCTGCGACCCCGACGGTTATGAAGGGCTGGTATTTAACCGTTTCCTCGCCGATTGTGGCGGTAAGGGCATTGCTATCTTTTGGGAGAATATGATACACTCAGCATGGTAAGGCTTTATGGTTGAAACGAAATACATAGATGTCGACGGTCGCTGGGGTATCATCGTGAACTGCGGATATGATATTACCGATTACGACGACCTTTGGGCTATAATGCGCAGCTTTGGCATGTCCGATAGGAACGCTGGCAGGGCTTTGAAGATTCTATCAAACTACAATACGGGAATGGCCGTATCAAACGCAGACATACGCATGTCGGCCATATTCGTAAGCAAGGCCACATCACCAAGCGAGTTTTGGTCTACGCTAATCCACGAAATCAAGCACGTAGCCGACGCGATTATCGAGTACTACGGTGTTGATTGGGATGGTGAGGATGCGGCATATCTTACGGGTTACATAACCAAATGTGCGGTAGAGGAGATAGGCGAGCCGTGCAAATAATGTTTTTAGGCGTTTTAAGCGCGTTTTTCATCGCAGGTCGATAAAGTGTACCAAAACGAAAAGAAAAGCCGTTAGCGGGCTTAAAAACCACGTTAGCGGCTAATCTTATGCTTTATTCGTACAAGTTCATTCCCAAAAACTCCATTATCTCCTCGTAAAGGAACGGGCTGCAAGCGTTATGGATATACAGCCTGCCTATCATGCTGTTTGGGTCGTGTTTCTTTGCAAGGCCGAAATAATGCTTTCTTCGTTTTTATTATACATTTTCGTAACCGTCTTTTTCCAAAGCCCACCTTGTTAGGTGTTCCAGCAGATAAGTAAAACTTTCGTTGTTGCCATCGTAAGAATATTCTACATGGCAAAAGTTAAGCACATGGAATGTTGCATGTAGTAATTCGTGTGCCAATGCTACGTATTCTTTCTTAACCCAAGCCTTAAATTCCTTTAGCGAGCCAATGAATATTGAAATGCCACGCTTATAGATGTCGCATGGAATGTATTTTACCTTTGCCATGTTTCGCTATTTTATAGTGTGGCTATATCGGGATAGAAACGCCGCTCATCCTCAGACCATTGGTACACTTGGCTGCAATGCGGGCATTTGCAATGAATACCAGCATGTGCCTCGAACTCATGGCCGCATTTGGTACACAAGGCGTTAAACGGGTCGTGAATCTGTATGAAATGCTTTTGGAAGCTATCGCCCGAATCCAAAGCACCCTGCTCATACATCATCTTGATAAGCGATATGACGTCCTTTACGCTTGCGTCGTCAAGACTGTCGCTATCGCCAACACGGTTATGCAGGAGGTTTGCGAGCAGCTGTTGAATGTCCGCACCGCTGAACTTATAGTCTTCGAGTGTGCTGGCCTTGGCTTGAATATCGCTTTGGTAGGCATCTTCAAGGTAGTCTTTAAGATGCACACACTCTTGCTGCTGGAGCATAACCTCCGCAGGCTTGGTGAACTTTGCAATATATTCCTGCTCATCCTCCGTGCCTATTTCACGGGCAAAGTTGGCTGCGTCGTAGACCATAGCATACGCCGTAGCCGCCTCCTCACCCAACACGACCTGCGCCACGAAAAGATACTGCTTTGCATCAAAGCTGATACCCCTTGTAAAAAGAACGTTCTTTGTATCTAAGTATGATAGCATAGTGTTAATTCATTATGATTTCACGGAATACGTATTTATCATATCCAGCCTCCCTATTCATCTGTCGAACCTTGAACTTTACAAGCTTTCTACGCAAAGGATAGTCGCGAACCTGCTCCGTAATCTTGGATTTAACCTCCTCGATAACGTATTTCTGCGACTTTACCTCGAAATAATAGAAATCACAATGATACTTTACGGGATGCTCGTCAAAAACCTCTTTCAGAACATCTTTTGTTTTTTTGTGTTCTATCTCGATGCGCGTTTGCTTGGGTAATAGTTCAAACTCCTTTTGCAGCGTAAGGTCGCGGATAATGCCTTTCTTTTCCATGTTGGAAAGCAGGATATAACGGTCACGCTCTTTCGTTGAATCGAACGTGAAACCGCCATATCTTACTTTCTTGTTGAAATACTTCATACGGCCTATCCGATGGTATCTACAAAGCTGGTACGAGTAACACCGTCGAGGCGCATGTTGTAGCCCTGCTTCAGCCATTCGTTCATAAAGCTGTGTGCCTTATCGAATGATGATGCGTACAAGGCCATCTTGTAAACGAGCTCTTTTTCCTCGCCTTCTTCGTCAATCTGAACATCAACGACGTGTGCGATGAAGATTTTCTCCTCATCGGTGGAACGGCTGTTGAGAATCTCCTTGATTTTGGAACGCTTTACGGCCACAACATCAAGGTCGGTATGCCCGTCACATTCCTCAAAGGTCTGCTCCTCGGCATCGCCGTGATTGGCAGCATCCACAACGATGAACTTTTGTTTTCTTACTTTATCGTTGCCGTTCTTATCGACCTCGACAAATTGTGCAGTTGTTTCGTATAACATAACTTAAAAATTTTATTGTTTATCGAATTTTATTTCTACCTTTACGCCTTTCGGTGGTGTAACATACATAGTGACCGTTTCCTGCGGCACATACGCCTGCTTGTTTGACTCCCGCAGTTTGATGATATGCTTGATGATAGTCCAGCGTTTAACCCAAATGGGCTCTTGTGCTACCAATAAGGCCATCTTGTTTATGCTTTGCCCTATACCGTTAGGCGTGAACTTACAGCCGCTTTTGGCCGTTGTACGCATGGCAATCTTATCGTATGTTTCATTCGTCATATAACGGATGGCATACCAATACAGCCAACGCGCCTGCGCCAAATAAGAAACGGATGAATTAGTCAGCATTTTGGCACAATCCACGTTACACAGCGATGCAACAATATCGGCCATGTAATCCTCGATGCGGCTTTCATGCTGGCGCAACAAATCGCAAGCTTTCTCGATGTTTTCGGTCTCGAGTCGCTGCCAGTCGTTCTTTATCTGCTCGTCGTTTTTCATGCCTTGCGCTTTTTTTCGTTGATACTTAGCAAAAGTGTTTGTTCGGATAATGGCAGTCGCTCCACGAAAAGATTAAGGCGGTGCTTTTCCTTGCCTAATATCTTATCCCAAACGCCCTCAATCTTGAACTTGAACCGCATAAACATGAAATCGCCAGCAAAGGCCACCACACCGTCGGGGTTAATCTGTTTCTTCATGTATATCTGCAATGCAGGCTTGCGCTCCCTTGTGCTGTAACTTTGCGTTTCGTGATTGTACTGCATGATTGGCTTGCGCTTGAAGAAACAGAAAATATCGCCATCCTTTTTGAAGAACTGCGCCTCGATTGGCGAAAGGTCGATACCCTCGACCGTTAATTGGCCGCTGTACCCACCTTGTGCCACCCTTTCGATGTGTCCGTTTATGTAGTCGCCGTAATCCATAGGGTTTACTTGTTTGGAACGAACAAATCCTTGCTTTGCGTAGACATGTATGTTGGCTGTAACGGATTGTTGAACGTTGCAACACATAGCCAAACCCTGCGGGTGAAAAGCAGGCGCAACGCCTCCCAAAGAGAAAGTTTCCAACACGATACAACCTCACCGTCGTCAAATCTTAACGCAGGTAGTTCCTCTAAGCTTTCTTGGCCTTTACCATACACGGTGTTTGCCTCCTTGAATTTAATCGGTTTCATATCTTCTAATATTCAAATGTTTTTTCTTTTACCTCCCAGCCTTGGCACGATTCCAACACACGTTGCAGATAACGGCCTTTGCCCGAATTGGGCGCAGTTTTCGTCATATCATCCTTTACATAAGACTCAAGCTCCTGCAACATTTCGGCTATCGTAAGGTGGCCGCTGCTATCGTATGCCTGCTCCCAGTCCGTATTTTCGGTATTGGCGTATTCGCGCCCATCCTCATCATCGTATTCTGGTGCATAGTCGTTTGTCGTTACCGTAACTGTCTTGCTCATTACGAACTCGACGTCAATATCGAAGTCGCGTTCGGGAATTATCGGCTCGTTAAAAGGAGCATTGTCCAACTCGCTCTGCGACATGGGTGGATAATTGCTATTTGGGCTTAAACTTTCATTATAACTCATTTTCGCTTTTTGATTTATGCTTTCTTTTTTTTACACTTATAAGACGTTCTTCGATAGAGTCCCCATCGTATAAGAAGATAAACCCGTTGATGGTTTTTATATCGCCTTTACAACACTTACTAACATTTGTAGTTGGTATTCCTATCGCTCTTTTTACATCAGCAATAGCATCCCATTTTTTTATAAAATCACCGTTTATTCCATACTGATTTATTTTCATTGCGTTAGAGTAACGTTGATTATAAGTGTTGTCGCACCATTCGAGATTTTCCACGCTGTTGTTTTTTGGGTTTTTGTCTTTATGGTTTATTTGTGGCAGATTATCGGGGTTAGGGATAAATGCCATAGCGACCAATCTGTGAATAAAGAATTGCTTATGCTTTATCGCGTCATTGCTTAGATAAACCCTAAAATAACCTTTGTAATTTGGGATAGGTTTTAGTATGCGCTTGTACGGATTAAGCACATTCCCGAGGCTGCTTATCATGTAGCCTTCAAAACCCTTTATTTGTTTCCATTTCTCTTCCATGATGCAAAGGTACATAATAAAAAGCAATTACCCAAACAAAACATATTAAATTATGTTAAGTGTGGGTAATTACTTTATTTGTCTTGAATAAGCATCGGCATCGCAAGCGCAAGATACGACGTATTATCCTTTTGCGTAGCTGGCATGAATACGCCTGCACGCATGGAATCCTTTAAGTAGACCTTTACAGAATCATCATCAATGCTTTGCAGAACGGCCATAATAACGCTGCCCTTGAATCCAATCTGTAGGTCGGGGCTTGCATAGTCGCAGGAAATGTTTTCGCTTGCGGTACGGCTGAAATCGTAGTCCTCTGCGCTAATCTCCATGTTACCCATCGTAAACTTAAAGCTTATAAGCTCGCTTGATGCGTTACTCATCGGCAGCACACGTTTCATGGCAGCAATGAAAGCGGCCTTGTCAATAGTGGCAACGATGGTATTTTCCCTTGGGATAACGCTTTCATAATTAGGATAACGGCCTTCGATAAGACGGGTGTTCAATGTAAAGCAATCGGCAATTGCGAATGTGGCGCATCTGTCGTTAAAGGTGATGCTTACATCGCCACCGAACTGATTAAGCAGATTACGCAGCACCCCAGCAGGTTTCTTTGGCAAAGTGAAACCGCAAACCTCCACGTTATCGCCTTCGGGAATGATAGACAAATCCTTGAACTTTGCGAGCTTGTGTCCGTCGGTTGCAACGGCTACCATACCATCTGCAAAGAACTCAAGGCGTATGCCATTCATTACGGGGCGTAACTCATCGTTAGCTGTGGCGTAATCGGGCTTATTTACCGCGTAAAGCAGCTTATCAGCGTCGATAACCTTGCTTTGTGAATCGCTGGCATCCATTTTAGGCTTTGGATATTCCGTAGCATCCTCGTAGGCCATCGTAAAACGGCCATTGCCGTAATCACATTCTACGGTGTGATGCTCGGCATCCAATGTCATACAGACCTGCTTTCCTTTCAGATTACATAATGCCTTGTAGAAGTCAACGGCAGCGATGCAGATTTCAAAGCTATCGTCAAAGCTAAGATGTGGTGCTTCGATGGTGAGCCATGTTTCCGAATCGCTGGCTGTGAACGTAAGCCCCCTTTGGGCTTCCATGTCTGTTTTGATTAAGATGTCGCCAAGGATAGGCAGTGGATTTTTTGAATTAACTACGCCTACAACTTGCGATAAGCGGGTAGTCCATTCATCAACATTAAATTTAATTCTACTCATCTTTCTTATGATTAAAAATAAAAAATTTTTAGCGGAGGTTGCAAGATTCGAACTTACGGAACAATTTAATGTTCTACACGTTAGCAATGTGTCGCCTTAGACCAATCAGCCAAACCTCCAAATGACCGCCACCCTAACCGTTGCATTTTATTGCCAGTGGGAGTCGAACCCTTCTGCGTGGCTTTTACCTAATCTCGGTCAGCGAGCCGACTTTAACGGCATACCTTGTGGAATCGGCGGTACTCGAAACCGCGACCCTCTGCTTGCAAAGCAGATGCTCTAACCAACTGAGCTACGACCCCATTTGTTGCCCCAGCACGACTCGAACGTGCAACCCTCAGACCCAAATTCTGATGCTCTGACCAATTGCGCTATGGAGCAATCCGTTTATTAATCAATATGCCAAAGAAAGTTTTTGTTGCGGTTGGCAGGACTCGAACCTGCGACCTCAAGGATATGAGCCTTGCGAGCTGCCAACTGCTCAACCCAGCGATGTTAAAGAGCCTATTCCGTTATCTCAACGTTTCGGCACTCACATAAATTTTAATAATATGAATTTTACTTTGTTCAACATTTAATGTGGTTAAAAAGCCTACTACTTTCACAAGCCTTGGCCTTTTGTACGTATTAATTTTATTTATAGGCATTTATCCAAAAAGAAAAATTTATCATCGTGTGCAAAGGTAATACTTTCTTTTGGATATACCAAATATTTAGCAAAATATTTTCCTAATTTAACGTTTATTAGCCTAAACAAGTGCTAATTCTTGTTGATTACTTGGGGCATACGTCCTTAAAATAATGTTAGCTGTGCCTGCTCAGCCTTGATGCGCTTCACGGCCTTGTCGAAATATTCTTTTGAGAGTTCAAAGCCGATGAAGTGCCGACGCTCCTTGATGCAAGCGATGGCCGTCGTGCCGCTGCCCATACAGTTGTCGAGGATGGTGTCGCCCTCGTTGGTATATGTCAGCACAAGGTAGCGGATAAGGTCAACGGGCTTTTGGGTTGGGTGCCAAGAGTCGGGGTCGGTGTTATACGTTAAAGTTGTTGTCGGGTAGTTTTCCCATTCTGATACAATAACGTCTTTATGTGAAGGTCTTGCGCCGACAACACCTCCGAAATTACCCTTTGCGTTATGGCTTACCTTGTGACATGGGCGAAGACCTTGCGGATTGTACGGCATACGTTTATTGCCCATTGTGCTGACGTGCCCCATACCATACTCGCAGAATGCTGAAATAATCTCATAGTCTTTCAGCGGTCGATTCTTTGCGTGAACAAAGCCTGCGGTCGTGTTCTTCTTCCATATCCAATCGTAACGCCATTGCTTCATATTGCTCATTCGTATTTGGGTACTGAATGGCTCAGAGCCGAACAACAGAATGACTGCGCCTTTCTTGCAAATGCGTCTGTACTGCTCCCACAGCGGTTCAAAGGGAATCACGCTGTCCCATGCGCAGGCCGTCGTCCCGTAAGGCAAATCACAAATCACCGCGTCAATCGTACCGTTTGGAATCTGCTTCATCCCCTCCAGACAGTCCATGCAATAAATTTTGTCTAATTCTAACATAACCTTTCTTATTATGTGAATTTATTTAATTGTTGTTTTACTCGTATTCCTCTGCAACATCATACAATATTTGTGCTATATCTTGGTCGCCTTTGTGTGCGCCTTTAGATTCAAGCCATTTGCGTAGTTCATCAGCAAATTTAGACGTGATAAACTTTTTCCCTTTACAAAAATCTTTCACTTGCGGGTCATTTTCCGAAAGGCAATTGTAATCCTCAATGGAACTATATTTTCCAGTTTTATATACATCATACTGGAACAATTTACCATCTTTCAATGGCATACCGAACATATTTTGTCGTGATGATTCCTTGCGTATTTCTTTGATAAGACAGGTTTCTATTTCTCCTTTGTAGTTAGTGTAGAAAATCCTGTCACCGACTTTTCTTTCTTTTTTTCTCATTTTGACATAATAATTTTAATACCTTTGTAGGTAAAATATGATGATATGATTAAGTTCAATATTGAAATAATATAAATTTGCCAAATGTCAAGTTCAAAATCAAAGTAGGATTTTTCTAATAGGTTTAAGTAAGTATAACCTAATGCTAACTTGTTATATATACAAGTACGAATAGCAAACGTCAGTATTGTAACCACAAACAATAATTGCAAGTTGTATTCAAAAAACGCGCCAAATAACCACGATAAATGTTTGTTTGGTATAAGACTACCATCGTACATAATAAAGTCGCTTGTAGCTAACGCAAATAGTGTTTCTGTGTAAGATATTGATATGATTACACACAACAAAAAGGGCAAAACCTTACCAATGTTGATAAGCAATGCCCTTATCCTGTTTAAACCATCGCTATTCATATTTTCTTGCGTATCTTGATTCTAAACGTAGGGGCAACGTCAGCAGGAGGTCTAACTTTAACCTTTCTATACTTCTGCGTGTCTATTCTTGCAACGCTGGTAGCATCGTTCTTTTCAACGATACGAGCACGTTGGGTAAGTTTTACCTTACCCTTAACGCGCTTTCTCGCTCTTCTTTTAGAATTGATTGGCTTTGGCATTGTTCTTTAGTTTTTCTTGCTCCTCGCGTATCAACTTATCCAATTCTTGCTTTTGCTTGGTTAGTCTTTCTTGCACGTCTTTAGGTGCAATCGGGCAACCCTTAAAGTAAGATTCAAAGTTTGGAACGGTAAAGCCAAATTCATGCGCCCATAAGCAATAATCCGTATATTCTATGTATTTTTCTTGTGGTACATCGTTTTCAACACAAAAGATGATTTCGTCCATGTTGATAAACGTATTGTCACCATAGCAATACAAGCCGCCAACATCATCACCAACCCACCAACCACAGGAACAATCCCATTCCCACATCTTAGCGAGCTCAAGGAGGTAGCCATTGCAAGCAGCCTCCCATTGCTCTTTAAGATGGCGTATAACAGCATCATTTGTCTTGTAAGCCATACCGCATCTATTTTTTCGGGTATTTCACGAGTATGCCCTTGTACTGCCCGCGCTTGAACTCCTGCGTTCCCCACATGCCAGCCTTAATCTGATTGTAGACTGTCTGCGATGTAACGCCAAGTTTCTTTGCCACATCGGACACACTTAGCATTTCGTATTGTTCATTAGTTTGCGTCATGGCTTTGCTCCTCCATAGCTTTTTCAGACTGTTGCGCCGCTGCCGCCTCGATATTTTCCTGCATCATCTCCTCGTCGGTTTTCTTCTTGAAGATGGTGCGCTTATCCATACCCTCGGTGAAAGCCTTAACCTCCTGCATAACCGCTTCGATGAAGTCAAGGTTAGTCATATCGTTAATCTTCTCCGACATGATAATCTTGTTACGGGCGATATTGTGCAAGTAGGTTTCGTAGACAAGGAATGATTCGGTTTCTGTTTCGCCTATGGTGTACAACGGGTGGAAAAGGTTTGAAATATACAAATCGTAGTACCATGCAACATTAAATTCGCTTTTATCTTCTTTTTTATCGAGCAAATCAAACAATTTGGCATAGGAATGCGTTATTTGTCCTTTTGAATCTTGCACGGTACAATCATTATCAAATGCAATTTCAATAAATCGTTTGGTGTATAAATACGGGCGCGAAACGCCTTGTGCCGTAAAGTTCGTGAACACATGCTGATGAAAACCAGTCGCAATAATAGCAAAATCCTCGTTGACCGTCAAGCGCAATCCTTTATCATCAAAGAAAACACTTTGCGTATCTTTGGTTTTGTCGATGTGCAAAATAGCGTTTCTAAGCCTATTCTGCAACTGTCCGTTTGTTATTTTCTTTTTTTCCATATATTTTATATTGTTAAAAACGTTGCAAAGTTAGTGTTTTATTTTGAATATACCAAATTTATGTTTTGTTTTTATCAAATTTTAATTCTTTTTTGAGTATTGTTTCTATATTATCATAATCCCAATAAGGTATTTCGATAAGCTTTATTTTATGCTCCTTGCAGTATTGGCGTAACACTAAATCTCTTTCTTGTTGTTTTCTAAATTTGCGTTCGCCACCAAAATGACGAATTGGTGTGTAATGTTGCATGCCATTAAATTCAATGAAACAATTATATTTAGTGATATAAAAATCAACGAGAAAAGATTTTGTTTCACAAAACAAATCGTTAGGAATTATTTTATATTGCCTTATGTATTCAACATCATAACGATTAAGAAAGTCCGATATTTTAATTTCGCCTTTTGAATAACAACAATGCGGACACCCAACCCCTTGTAAATGCGAATACGCCATTTGTGAAAATATGCCGTGTTTGGGACAGATAATATCCACTTTAGAATGACCGTTTGTGTATTTTACTAATTTGTAATCGTATGTCCCTACACCATGTACGTTATTCGCCTCTTTTATAAAATCGTCAAGAGATTTGGTTTGAATTTGAGAAATTATTTCACCCTTACACATAGGACAACCAGCACCACTTACATGATTAGATGGCTCTTGAAGAAAATCACCATGCTCTTTACACGTAATAATTACCTTTTTATGGTTTGACACGTATATTGTTTTGTCGTATAAATACCTATCGCCATGTGTTTGACGGGCACGTTTTATAAAAGATTCAATATCTTTCCTATTCTTATTTGCAGCCGTTTGTGCTCCGCACGCGGGGCAACCACAACCATGCAAATGGTTAATAGGCTCTTGCCAAAAGTCGCCGTGTTCTTTACATGTAATACATACTTTATTTCTTTGTGTTTTATAGTCCACCTTGGAATAATCGTATCTATCACCATGCAATTGCTTTGCACGGGCAACAAATTCATCTGTTGTAAGTTTGCGCATATCATTCCAACAATTAAGTAATTCCAACAAATTGCAAGGTAGGAAGGGCTGTTGGATTACCTTTTCAAACGGCCAATTACCTCCGTTCTATCCTACTTTGCAAAGGTACAAAAAAGAATTGAAATAACCAAACTTTTATTCGATTTTCTTTTCAATTTCTTTAATTCTTGCAGAAATCTGTTGAATTGCGTTAGGTAAGGACGCGGTCGGGTAAATCTCGGCCACGTCCTTTAGTATAGCAATCTGGGATTTAAGTTTGTGATATTCGTAATCCATAGAACTTACCCGTTACCAGCCCTTACTCACCGTTACCGTTCTCATCCTCACCGCCAGCGGCAGGCTCTTGCGTGTCGCCACCCTGCTCATCCTGCGTGCCTTCGGTTTCATCTTCGGGTGCAGCCGTGTTAGCGGGCTCTTGGTGTTTGATTTTGGTTTCAGCGTTAGCGTCGTCTTGTGCTCCAGCAGGTGCATCATCAACGCCAGCAGCCTTGCGCTGTTCCATGTAGATAACAAGCAGGCGGTTGAGGATGGTTTCGTGCTTCTTGGGAACTTGGCCGCGAATACCGTTTTTCTGATTGTATGCGGCAATAAAGGCGATGGCCTCCTCGTCGTTGGTAATGTTATCGAAATAGTACGGGTTATCGGGCAAATCAATATGCGCCTTAGTACCATCGTTCTCGATTTCAGCGGCCTCGTTAGCAAGTTCAGCAGCCTTTTTCTTTGACTCTTCGTCGAGGTCGGCGTCCTCTACATTTGTTTCCATATAGTCGGGAACGATAAACACCTTTTCGATGCCATAGAAAGGCTCTTGGCCGAACACCTTGGTAATGCTGGGTGCTTTCTCCTTTTCGGGATTAAAGCGGGCAACGGCGTAGGCGGTTTCATTAAACGCGAGCTTGATGATAGCAACACCTTTGTCAAACGCACTTTCACCATCCCATTCCTTCACGGGGAGTTTTGGCAGATTAAGATATGCGCAAACCTCTTTTTCAAACTTGATATTCATATTGTAACGTTTTTAATGAATTAAACAACGGTGCAAAGATACGCACAAATTTTGAATATTCCAAACAAAAAGGATTATTTAACATTAAAATTTGCTTTCATCCTTTCTATTTGTTGTTTCCCAAATTTTGTAAGATTACCGTCTTTGTCACATTCGGCAAACACTTTCATGCGAGAGTTTACGGTTATCCACCGATAGCCTTTCTTTTCGAGGCGTGCTTCATATCGGTGTGCTTTTTCCAAGCCCTTACGGTCACTTTCCGTAACCGTAGGACTTGCACTTTGTGATACCCAGTTCGTTTCGTTCATAGTTTGGCCATTTCGCGGTTAAACTCGGCACTATCAATCGTAGTCTTGTCACCAATAATAAGTTGGTGTGCGAAAGGCAACGATTCAATCATTTCGCAAAACGCGCCCCAGTCTTCCTGCAACTTATGATGCCGACGCTGGAAATAGATGGTTTGCAATTGCTTGTAGTTGGTCGAAATACGCATGAACAATTCGATACCGAGCGGACAATTTGAAAGCAAACGCATGTAATTGTCATAGGACTGGTGTTCGTTGTATTCGGCCAAAAGTTTCTTCATTTGTGCCTTGCTTTCGTCCGAAACGTACTCGTTGAAACAAGCATCCATATCCATCTTTGCCAAACGGTGCATCTTGCTTGATGATGTCACAATGTCGGCAAAGTGGTAACGCTGAAATTCTTGTGTAAAGTAGTTCGGATATTTCATATCGAAAGACACGCGAATACCAACCAAGAAATTGTCGTGACACTTAATTTCGCCTGCCTTACTTGCTTGCACAAGTTTTACTGCACGTGGCATTGATGCTTCAAATTCCTCGTCGGTGTACTGTGGTGGTGCAACGCGCATTGCATTGCGGCAAGCAATTACACTTTCCTTGATGTCGTAAATTTTACAATTTGTTATAGTTACCATTTTGTTTTGAATTTATTGTGTTATTTTACCTACCGTTTCATTGGCCTTAAAAGCCTTGAACGGCATTACCTCAGTTCTCTTTTCAACCAAGTCACGGATAATAGATGCGGAATAGATGTTGTCTGGGTTTTCGTCGCTAAGACGTTTTGCAACCATCAATGCCGATGCCTTATCCATATCGGTGTTTACGCTTGTCTGCTTGCCA
>Ga0247610_10004036_pt1 | contig 15821 bp, 9 predicted proteins | sample 174DNAGHGhighgp2_FD_193483 | JGI IMG/M metagenome (GOLD analysis project Ga0247610, IMG submission 193483) | Sheep rumen microbial communities from Palmerston North, Manawatu-Wanganui, New Zealand - 1742 DNA GHGhigh gp2 | ecosystem: Host-associated > Mammals > Digestive system > Stomach > Rumen ... | reverse complement strand
GGTCGCCGCCGTCGCAGTTGCCGCAAACGGCACGCAGGGGACGGAAGGCCGCCAGGCGGTCGGCGACCTCCGTGCTGCCGATGTCGCCGGCATGCCAAATCTCATCGCACTCGGAAAAGTATTCCAAGTACTTGTCGTCCCAGTAGGAGTGAGTGTCAGAGAGTAGTCCTATTCGCTTCATGACTGATATATCATGCCGCAAAATTATGGAAAAAGTCACGCTCGCGCAAATATTTTGCCGAAAAACATAATGAAATAGTTATAATAGCAGTAAAGATATGTTTGGAATAAGCGCCCCCAAAGGGACAGCAGCTGTCAGCCCAGGCTGTCAAACCCTTTCTTGAAGTGTCAAGTGCACGACGTTGGCGTTGAGGCATCGCGACAGGCGGCAACGCGGCCTGACTTCGTGGTGGCAGAACACGCCTTTTGTTAATCTCTCGTAAAAATGATGCACCTTTTTGGCCATGTCGGCAGAAAGACGTAACTTTGCGCGCAATTAAAGTAAAACCTCATATTAAGATTATGACTTCATTTGCAGCAGACCGTATTGTCACGGACGGACTCACCTTCGACGACGTCCTTCTCGTTCCAGCCTACTCCGAGGTTCTGCCTCGTGACGTGCAGCTCACCACTCGTTTTTCACGCAACATAGAGCTGAAGGTGCCTTTCGTCACCGCAGCCATGGACACCGTGACGGAGGCCACGATGGCCATCGCCATAGCACGTGAGGGCGGCATAGGCGTCATTCACAAGAACATGAGCATCGAGGAACAGGCACGCCAGGTGGCCATTGTGAAACGTGCCGAGAACGGCATGATCTATCATCCCGTGACGATCCTGAGCGATGCCACGGTGGCCGATGCCCTGGCTCTCATGGCGGAATATCATATCGGCGGCATACCCGTCGTGGATGCCGACAACAAGCTCGTGGGCATCGTGACGAACCGCGACTTGCGCTTCGAGCGCAACACAGGGCGGCCGATTGCCGAGGTCATGACGAGCGAGAACCTCGTCACGACACACCAGCAGACCGACCTCACGGCAGCCGCACAAATCCTTCAGGAGAACAAGATAGAAAAGTTGCCCGTCGTTGACGATGACAACCACCTCATTGGCCTCATCACCTACAAGGATATCACCAAGGCCAAGGACAAGCCCATGGCCTGCAAGGACGAGAAAGGCCGTCTGCGCGTGGCAGCCGGCGTGGGTGTCACCAGCGACACCCTGGAGCGTATCACAGCACTCGTGGAGGCCGGAGCCGACGCCATCGTGATTGACACGGCACACGGCCACAGCCGTGGCGTCATAGAGAAGCTGCGCGAGGCCAAGGCCAAGTTCCCAGATGTGGACATCGTGGTTGGCAACGTTGCCACCGGCGATGCCGCACGCATGCTCGTGGAGGCCGGAGCCGACGGCATCAAGGTTGGCATAGGCCCTGGCAGCATCTGCACCACACGTGTCGTGGCAGGCGTCGGAGTGCCGCAGCTCTCGGCAGTATATGACGTGGCCTGCGCGCTGCAAGGCACCGGTGTGCCCCTGATTGCCGACGGCGGACTGCGCTATTCGGGCGACGTGGTGAAGGCCATTGCTGCTGGCGGCAGCTGTGTGATGATAGGCTCGCTGGTGGCCGGTACAGAAGAGAGCCCCGGCGACACCATCATCTTCAACGGCCGTAAGTTCAAGAGCTACCGAGGCATGGGCTCGCTCGAAGCCATGGAGAACGGTTCCAAGGACCGATATTTCCAGGCCGGCGAGAAGGACGTGCGCAAGCTGGTGCCCGAAGGCATCGCCGGACGTGTGCCTTACAAGGGCACGGTGCAGGAGGTGATATACCAACTCGTGGGCGGTCTGCGCTCGGGCATGGGCTACTGCGGCGCACCTACCATCGACGCCCTCCACAATGCCAAGTTCGTGCGCATCACGGCTGCCGGCGTCATGGAGAGCCATCCTCACGACATCACCATCACGAGCGAGGCACCTAACTATTCGAGACCACAGTGAGACTGTGCATGCTGAACAGACAAGATAACTCTAAACGTTAAATTATAAAAATGAGCGCGCGCGCGTTCATGCGATTCATAATGAAATTCACGATTTCACTACTAACCCTTGCACTCTGTGTCACGGCAACGACAGTGTCGGCGCAGGACGACCCCGTTGTCATGCGCGTCAACGGTCAGGACGTGACACGCTCGGAGTTTGAATACAACTACAACAAGAACAACACCGACGACGTCATCGACAAGAAGAGCGTCAAGGAATACGCCGAGCTCTTCATCAACTACAAACTGAAGGTGTGTGCTGCCATTGATGCGCACCTCGACACACTGAGCAGCTACCAGCAGGAGTTCCGCACCTATCGCGACCAGCAGATACGTCCGCTGCTGGTGACACCACAGGCCGAGGAGACCGAGGTGCGCGCCTACTACGACAAGATGCTGGAGGAACTCGACGGCAAGAAACTTCTGATGCCGGCTCACATCTTCGTGCACGTGCCGCAGCAAGGCGGCGACGAGGCAGCTGCCAAGACGCGTATAGACAGCATCTATGCCGCACTGCAAGGTGGTGCCGACTTCGCCGAGACGGCCAAGTCGTGCTCTGACGACCGTGCCACGGCACAGCGCGGAGGAGTCATAGGATGGATAGGTCCGCACAACCTTCTGAAGGAGATTGAGGACCGTCTCTATGCCATGCAGAAGGATGAGGTGTCGGAACCTCTGCGCAGCACCGTGGGATGGCACATCCTAAGACTCAACGACATGCGCGACATCGAACCCTACGACACTCTGGCTCCGCGCATACGCATGCACCTTGAGCAGCGCGGCATGAAAGACCGTCTGGCACAGGTGGTTGTAGATAGCCTGGCAAAAGGCAGCGGCGGCGAGCCTCGCACCGTGGAACAGGTGATGGATGACCTCGCCGAGCAGTATGCTGCCAAGGACATGGAGCTGAAGTACCTCATTCAGGAATATCACGACGGGCTGTTGCTCTATGAAGTGTGCCAGAGACAGGTGTGGGAGCCAGCGGCACGCGACACGGCGGCTCTCGAAGCCTACTTCAAGGCCAACCGCAAGGCATACGCCTTCGACAAGCCACACTATGCCGGCGCACTGCTCCAGGCTCGTGACAAGGCCACACTCAAAGCTGCCGTCAAGGCACTGAAAGGTAAGGCCGAAGAGCAGTGGGCAGAGATTGTGAAGAAGCAGTTCAATGCCGACAGCGTGTGTGTGCGCTTCGAACGTCGTGTCTTCGAGCAGGGTGAGAACGCACTCGTCGATTCGCTGGCCTTCGGCATCAAGCAGGGAAAGACGCATCCGTCAAAGAAATACCCTGAGTCGGCCGTCATAGGCCGCAAGCTCAAGAAGGGGCCGCAACGTTGGACAGACGTCAGCGCACAGGTGGTGTCCGACTACCAGACGAAGAAGGAGGCCGAGTTCGTTGACGAGCTGCGTCGCCGCTACAGCTTCGAGGTCTATGACGACGCCCTCGACACCGTCAACAAACACTGATACGAGAACACACAACACATAACAGACAAGCGAAAAACACATCATCCAGATGAGACATATCTTCTTGACAACCATGACAGCCCTGACGGCATTGCTCCCCATGACAGTCATGGCACAGTCGGCGACGAACGTCATCGACGAAGTGATATGGGTTGTTGGCGACGAAGCCATCCTGCGCAGCGATGTGGAGAAAGCCCGTGCCATGGGCGACCGCATCCAGGGCAACCCCTATTGCGTCATTCCCGAGCGGCTGGCCATTCAGAAACTCTTCATCCATCAGGCACAGGCCGACAGCGTGGAGGTCACCAACGAACAGGTGACACAGATGGTCGAGGAGCAGCTCAACGAGTGGATCCAGATGGCGACCTCCAAGGAGAAACTCGAAGAATACCGCGGCATGTCGCTGGCACAGATACGTGAGGAACTCACCGAGCAGCTGCGCAACATGCAGCTCACGCGTATGATGCGCAACAAACTCACCGAGGACATCAAGGTCACTCCTGCGGAGGTGCGCTACTTCTTCAAGGACATGCCCGAGGACTCGTTGCCACTGATCCCCACGCAGGTGGAAGTGGAGATTATTGCCAACCACCCCAACTACCGTCAGGAGGAGATAGACCGCATCAAGGAGACCCTGCGCGACTACACCGAGCGTGTCAACTCCGGGGAGACAACGTTCGCCATGCTCGCCAAGATGTTCTCTGACGACCGCGAGAGTGCACGCCAAGGTGGCGAGTTGGACTATATGAGCCGTATGGATCTCGACCCCGCCTTCGCCAACGTGGCGTGGAGTCTCACCGACCCGAAGAAGGTGTCAAAGATTGTGGAGTCGCAGTATGGCTTCCACATCATACAGCTCGTGGACAAACGAGGCGACAAGCTGAAGCTTCGGCACATCCTCAAGCGCCCTCATGTGGAGCAGGCTGATATCGAGGCGTGTATGGCACGCCTCGACTCCATAGCCACGGACATACGCAACGGCGAGTTCACCTTCGAGGACGCTGCACTGAGCGTCTCCGACGACAAGGACTCGCGAGCCAACCGTGGCATCATGACAAACATCGTGCTCGACGAGAGCAGCGGCGAGAGAATACGCACATCACGCTTCAAGATGGGCGAGCTGCCGTCTGAGATAGCACGTGTGGTGGAGACGCTGGATGTCGGCGAGCTGTCGAAAGCCTTCCTCATGATGGACAAGAGCGGCAAGGAACAGTGTGCCATCGTGAAACTCAAGAATCGCATCAAGGCGCACCCTGCCACCATCACCGAGGACTATCAGGTGCTGTCGCACATAGTGCGCGAGCGTCGCTGTGATGAGTTCATCGACAACTGGATTCGCGAGAAGCAGCGCACCACCTATGTGCGCATCAGCCCCGATTGGCTCACCGACTGTGAGTTCCAATACCCTGGCTGGATAAAGAAAAATGCCGACGAATGACGCTACTGAGCGACGAACGATGCCTGTCCATGGCATGCCACATCCCTCCACCCGAGTGAATAGTTAATGAAAACGAGACTTCCCCTTACATTAATAATAGCCCTGCTGACACTGTGCTCCCTGGCAAAGGTTTCAACGCCGTCAATGCCCGCGAGCACAGCTGCTGCCTCTACGCTGTCACGTCCGCAGAGCAGCAAACGCATAACACTCATACACACCGACGAGCTCTACAAGGACCCGGCCGTGAATCGCGATGCCCAGATCCTCGTGGGGCACGTAAGGTTCCTGCATGACGGTGTCGTGCTGACATGCGACAGCGCCCTCTACTTCGATGCCAGCAACTCATTCGATGCCTTCGGCAACGTCAAGATGAACCAGCACGACACCATGACGCTGACATCCGACGTGCTCTTCTACGACGGCAGCGACCAGATGGCACGTGCGCGCCACAACGTAGTGCTCACACACCACCACTCAAAACTATATACCGACTCACTCGACTACGACCGTCTCTACGACCTCGGCTACTTCTTCAACGGCGGAAAGCTCGTTGACCAAGAGAACACGCTGACATCATACTGGGGGCAGTACAAACCCTCGACGCGTGAGTCTGTCTTTAACTACAACGTAGAGCTGAAGAATCCCAAGTTCACACTCATCAGCGACACGCTGCACTACAACACCGGCACCGGCATAGCACGCATCGTGGGACCGTCCAACATCGACTCCGACGACAATCACATCTGGAGTGCCAACGGGACCTACGACACGCATGGCGACCGCGCACACCTCCTGGACCGCTCCGTGGTGACCAACAACGGGCGCACCATCACGGGCGACAGCCTCGACTACACCTCGGCGGGCTCCATCTCCAAGGCCTATGGCAACATCGTATATACCGATGTCGTCAATAAGAATATGTTCACAGGCAACTACTGCCTCTATGCCGACAGCATAGGCTATGCCGAGGCCGCCGACAGCGCGCTGTGCATCGACTTCTCGCAGAAGGACTCGCTCTTCATCCATGCCGACACCTTCAAGCTCTTCACCTATGACATCGACACCGACACCATGTGGCGCGAGCTCAGGGCATACAATCGTGTGCGGGCCTACCGCGTCGATCTGCAGGCCGTATGCGACTCTATGGTATATATCAGCCGTGACTCATGCCTGACGCTCTATCACGACCCCATACTCTGGCAGAACGGTCAGCAGCTGTTGGGCGAGGAGATACGGGCGTGGACCAACGACTCCACCATCGACAGCACCTATGTCCTCAGGCAGGCATTGTCGGTGGAACGCATCGATAGTCTGTGCTACAACCAAGTCACGGGCAACAAGATGCAGTCGTACTTCTACCCGGATGGCAAGATGAGGCTTACCATCGTTGACGGAAACGTGCTGGTGAAGTACTATCCCTTTGATGAAGACAGCCTCATGATAGGCATGAACCATCTGGAGACGACCCAGCTGAAGCTCTTCATGGAGAAAGGCAAGGTGAGCCGGCTATGGGCTGCTGCCGGCGAGGGCACTTTACACCCGTTGGCACTGATGTCGGAGGACTTGCGCTATCTCAGCAACTTCGCATGGTTCGACTACATACGGCCCGTCAACAAGCAAGATGTCTTCGTCTGGCGAGGCAAGAAGGAAGGCACAGGCCTCAAGGCTTCTGTGCGCCACGAAGCACCCAAGCAGAAGCTGGGCGAAGCTGCTGACCGGCCATCCGGCAAGCAACGAGGCCGCATGAAGGCACAACAGTAAGAGACTCAACACCCGCAAGTCATCACACGAAAATCAAAACCTACGATTCAGAGACAATGAATTTTGCCATCATCACCGGTGCCGACGGCGGCATGGGCACAGAGGAGACACGTGCCGTGGCAGAGGCTGGCTACCATGTCATTATGGCATGTTTCTGCACAAAGAAGGCACAGCCCGTCTGTGACAAGCTCAGAGCCGAGACAGGCAACCAGAATATAGAAGTCATAGGCATCGACCTCGCCAACCTCGCCAGTGTCCGCGCCTTTGCCGACGAGGTGAGCCTGCGTATCAGTGCTGCTGCCACGCCAGGCTCAAACCCGTATCTTGAGCTTCTGATGAACAATGCCGGCACGATGGAGACCGGGCGTCACTGCACCGTCGATGGACTGGAGCGCACCGTCAGCGTCAACTACGTGGGGCCATACCTGCTCACACGCCTGCTGCTGCCGCTCATGGCAAAGGGCTCACGCATCGTCAACATGGCCTCGTGCGTCTATGCCATTGGCCATCTGGACTTCCCCGACTTCTTCGAGCGCGGCCGCAAAGGCTCATTCTGGCGAATACCCATCTACAGCAACACCAAGCTGGCCATAACCCTTTTCACCATCGACCTGGCAGAACGTCTGCGCGACCGCGGCATCACTGTCAATGCCGTCGATCCCGGAGTGGTATCGACGGAGATAATACGTATGCAGATGTTCTTCGACCCGCTGACAGACCTCGTCTTTCGTCCATGCATACGTACCCCACGTCAGGGTGCCGAGACAGCCATCCGCCTGCTGCTCGATGACGACAAGGCAGGGCTCACCGCCCACTTCTGGCGCACAAACCGCATCATCGACATCGGCGACAAATACTATCATCACCCCAAGATGCAACAGCTCTGGATCGACACAGAGCGCATCGTAATGCCATTCTTAAAGTAAGCTGTGTCTCCGGCTCTTGCCATGCCGGACGTAATGACTACTCCCTATGACCGACCGCACAAGAGAACTCGGAACCAAGCCCATCGGCGCGCTGCTGATTCAGTATGCCGTGCCAGCCATCATCGCCATGACGGCATCGTCGCTCTACAACATGGTAGATTCCATCTTCATAGGTCAAGGTGTAGGACCCATGGCCATCGCAGGCCTGGCCATCACCTTCCCTCTGATGAACCTCAGCGCCGCTTTCGGAGCCATGGTCGGTGTGGGTACTGCCACTATGATCAGTGTGCGTCTGGGACAGAAGAACCGCGAGGAGGCGCAGCACTTCTTCGGCAACTCCGTGACGCTCAACGTCATCATGGGTGTGGCATTCATGGGTGTCGTGCTGGCGTTCCTCAATCCCATCCTGCGCTTCTTCGGCGCCTCGGATCAGACGCTCCCCTATGCTCGCGAGTACATGGAGTGGATTCTCTACGGCAACGTCTTCACACATCTATACTTCGGCCTCAATGCCGTGCTGCGCTCGGCCGGACATCCTCGCACGGCAATGTCGGCCACCATCCTCACCGTGCTACTCAACACCTGTCTGGACCCTCTGTTTATCTACGGTTTCGGCATGGGCATCCGCGGTGCGGCAATAGCCACAGTCATCTCGCAGTGTGTGTCGCTCTGCTGGCAGGTGTGGATATTCTCACGTTCCGACGAGGTGGTACATTTCCGCCGCGACACATGGCAGCTGCGTCCGCACATCGTGGGAGGCATACTGTCCATAGGCCTCTCGCCGTTTCTGATGAATGCATGCTCGTGTCTTGTGGTGCTGCTCATCAACCGGGGTATGGTGGAGTATGGCGGTGACCTCGCCGTGGGAGCCTACGGCATTGACAACCGTGTGCTGTTCCTCTTCGCCATGATTGTCATGGGGTTCAATCAGGGCATGCAGCCCATAGCGGGCTACAACTACGGTGCCGAGCTGCACGACCGTGTGCAGGAGGTGCTCTGGCGCACCATCGGCTATGCCACTGCTGTGATGACCTTCGGCTTCGTGGCCTGTGAACTCTTCGCCGAGGCCATCGTTAGTGCCTTCACCACCGACCCCGACCTCATCGCCATCGCCGCACATGGTATGCGCATCGATGTGGCTCTCTTCCCCGTCATCGGTTTTCAGATGGTGACAGGCAACTACTTCCAGAGCATAGGTCAGGCTGGCAAGAGCATCTATATGTCGCTGACGCGACAGCTCATCTTCCTCCTGCCGAGCCTGTTGCTGCTGCCACATGTCATGCCAGTGCTCGGAATTGACGAGCTCGACGGCATCTGGCTCTCGCTGCCCGTGAGCGACGGCCTCGCTGCCCTTAATGCCGCCGTATTGCTGTGGCTGCACATCAGAGCCTTAAAGCGCGCCGGCGCAGTCGGCAATGACGGTGTCGTCACTTATCTCGCTACGACAACAGGCACTGTCGTTGACAGTGATAGCGATGGCAGTGGCTCTGCCGCCAAGCCCCGTCCAGGGTTCCACTCACTGCTACGTCTCCCGCGCCGCATACGTTACTTTGCAGCATCACGCGTGGCGCCGTACATCCCCCTCTTCTCGGTCTTCCAGCATCAGCAGATGCCTGCTGAGGGCGACGCCACCTCAGAGACGACATAGGCTGAGTAGCACTCAGAACGATATGTGCAACCCAAAGCGCACACCATTTTTCTTGGCATTAGGATGCTCGGTGTAGGAGAAACGATGCACCCATTCCACTGAAAACAAGTCGAAAATGTTACGTATGCCGACGGCAAGCTCGAAGTAAGGCCGTCGCTTGTCCATGGCGTATGTGCCTTCTGGCAGCACGAAGAGGCGTGCGTCACCGCCATTCTCAGCGAGGGTGGGATTGTTCTTGTCCGTCAGCATGCCCCACACGGCACGCAGGGCCACATACTCACGCCACTTCAGCTTCTTGATGAGAGGTATGCGGTTGAAGAACTTGCCGTTGGCACTCCATGCAACGAAAGCCGTCACCTTACGATCCATGAAGAACTCCATGTTGTGCATGAGGTTGAAGGTTCGCTCTTGTTCGAAGTACGACAGGCTTATAGGCGGTGTCATCAGCAGCGGGAAAGGCACCTTATTCCATTGTGCTGCGATGTCGAGACTCATGTCTATATGCCCCCAGCTGTCGAGCCACTGGCGCATGTATATGCCCGCCTCTGTCTGGTTGAGAGTGTGTTGTCCGCCCAGGAAATTGTTGAAGCCCGCAGTGTGTCGGATGTAGTATTCCGGCTTGTCGCGATTCATGGCGAAGCGGCGTTGCTTAGTATTTATGAATGTAAGTCCCGAGCAGTAGCGCAGCTCCATGCTGAGCTCCGTGGTGCGGAATGCCTTCACCTCCCGGCCTCCGTCGAGGGGATAGAAATGCAGGTCGCCAGCCACGCGGTTGTGTTGGGCCGTGAGCGAACTCCTGACGCTCAGCCCATAGTCTGTCTCGTAGGTGAAGGAGAGCCGCTGACGGTTGTAAGTGTACATCTGCCTGACTTTCTCCGTGCGCAGGCCCATGAAGAGGTTGTCCTTGTCGTTGGTGAGAAAACGGTCGGAAGGCGACATGACATCGTAGGTCGTCTCGAAGGCTATTGACCGTTGTGGAAACTCAAAGGGCGAGTTCTGCTTGCGGTTGAAGCTATATGTCACGGTAGTGCCGTAGTAGGGCTGTTTGGACTTGAAGCCGTAGGCAGCATAGCCCTGCCAGAACCAATGCGGGTGCAGTGCCCCCATGGTGCGTCCGCTGATGCGCATCCGAAAGCCATCGACGAAGTTGGTGGAGAAGGTGCTCATCAATGGTCCGAAGTCGAAGCGGCTGGGCTTGCCAGTACTGCCTGTCTCTATGTAGTTCCCTGCGAGGCTCCTTAGCAGGAAGAGCGGAATGCGCAGCTTGCGGTTCTTCTGTAGCTGGTCCATGAAGTTGCCCATGTTGGCCTCCTTCTCCGTAAGCTCATTGCCACGGTACTGAGTCCAGAACGCCTCGTCGCGGCTGCCGGCATCTGCCACGCGGCGTGTCGGAGCCCTGCCCCGGAATGTTGATGGCGGCAGTGGCTCGAAGCTGTAGTCTGTGAACGTCTGTGTGCGCACAGCAAGGCCGTTGATGTTCAGTATGCTAGCCTCTGCCCACATCTCATCGCGGCTGATGGCCCACTCGCCATTGTCGAGCTGGGTGAATGTCTGGTCGATGTGCATCTCATCCACGAAGTTGACACCGCTGTGGGGCGGCAGTCCGAGAATGCACCTCTTCACGTGCAGGGTGCTGTCGGCAAGCACATACAGTTCTCCGCTGAAACCCACGTCCTGGGAATTGTTGGGCGTAAACTCCAGATGGTAGCACTTCTGCGAGTCCACCTCCACGGTGTCCTTGATGAAGAACCTGTAGAACGCTATCGCCCCGCTACCTATAGGACTTGTGAAATGCAGTCGCAGCAGGCGGATGTGGTCGTCGTAGATATCTACATCCTGAAAGATGTCCTTCACGGCCGTGTTGACCATGTCGCCCGTGAGGAAGAGTTGGTTGATGCCGCCACTCGTCTCACCGAGTATGATGTCTCGCTCTGTCCGTGGCTCCTTGCGATAGACGTGCTGGCTCACCACCTCGTCAACGAAGAGTGGCAGCACCCGCTTGTGATTGTACGGGCTTATCTCGGTGTGCTCGTCAAGATCAAGGAAGCGTCGTCGTCGCGAGGTGGTGGTGTCGGTGGTGTCTGAGGCATCGACTTTCCACTTGTTTGACGCTATTGATATCTTCTGGTACTTTTTGTACTGATAAAAGTCGTGATTCTCGAGGCGTGTCCGTTTTCTGGCATCGATGACACGTCGCATGAGTTCTACGGCAGGGTTGTTCTTTCTGCTATAGCGTTTACGTTTGCCCTTCACCACGAGCTCGGACATCTGCGCGGCATTCTCCTTGAGCTTAATGGTGACACTCGACGGCGTTCGGCGGCCGATACGTAGCGTCTGCGACTTGTAGCCCATCGATGAGAATGTCAGCGTCCACCCCTCATGCCTGTCCACGGAGAAGTGCCCGTTGATGTCCGTCTGGGTGCCGCGGTTGTGGCCTTTGTAGATGACGTAGGCCATAGGCACCGTCTCTCCCGTAGCGGCATCGACCACCCTGCCCGTGAGTTTCTGCGCGAGCAGTGTCACGGGCATAAAGAGGATAAAGAGGATAAAGAGCAAGATTGCCAGAGTGCTTGTGTCGTGTCTCATGTGTCGGTTGAAGGACAGCGTCATCGTGCAGCCGTTGGCATGAAGCGCAGAGTGTAGCAACGTCGGCGCTTTATGTACTTCGGCTTCAGTTCGTCCCATTGTGACAGCTCCTTCATGTTATTTTCCAGCTGAGGACCTGTCTCGGCCCATCGGAATCCACTGTCGTTGTAGATGGGTATGAGGTCGTCGAAGAAGAGGGCATTGACGCCCTTGCCCTGATACCTTGGATGCACGGCCACGAGCAACATCTCCACGCCGTCCTCGTGTCGCCATTTGACGGCTCTGAGCAGATGCATCCATCCCGTTGGCCATAGGCGTCCGTGTGTCTTCTGCATGGCGTGGTTGAGGCTGCCCATGGTTATTGCCACTCCCACAATCTCGCCGTCACGGTTCACCACCACTGGCATGAGCCTCTTGTCGATGAGGCGCAGGTACTTCTTGACAAAGAAGTCGATCTGTCCGTCAGAGAATGCCGAGAAACCGAAGAGTGGGGCGTATGCCTCGTTGAGAAGTTGGAAAATTTTGTGTCCGAGTCCTTGGTGTGTTATGGCATTGTCGGTGAGCTTTATCACCCTGAGTCCCATTCGTTCGCGCACGACGGCAGCGATGCGTGCGAAGCGTGGCGGTACGTTCTCCGGCATATCGACATGCACCTGCACCCAGTCCACCTCCTTCGTGAATCCCAGCTGCTCCATGTGTCGTGGATAGTAGGGATGGTTGTAGATGGTGTTCATGGAGCCTATGAGGTCGAAGTCCTCCACGAGCATACCCTCCTTGTCGAAGTCTGTGATTCCCAACGGACCGTGGATGCACTCCATGCCACGCTCGCGTCCCCACTCCATGACGGCATCTGTCAGTGCCTTGGAGACCTGCAGGTCGTCGATGAACTCTATCATCGAGAATCTCACGTTGCGTGTGTTCCACTTGTCGTTGGCATGGCTGTTGATGACTCCCACGATGCGTCCCACGGCCTTGCCGTCGCGGAGTGCCAGAAAGGGCTGCACCTCCGAGAATTCCAGTCCGGGATTGGTGCGCAGGTCGAACTGCTCTCGTATGTCCGTCTCCAAGTCGGGGACATATTGTGGGCATGACCTATATATCAAATCTGTGACATGCATGAAGTCGGCCATCTGCTGTCGGCTTCTGACATTCACCTTGCATACTTCTATTTGGCTCATTTGCGAGTGTGCGTTGCCTTACCTTACCGTCAGCTGTTTAGTTACCAAGTTCAGATATGAACTTTATTCGCACGAGGCGTATCTGCTCCTCTGTATATTCGTCTCCCAGTTCGTCGAGAGCATCATCGATGTCGTCTGTCTCGCTCTCGCGGAAGTACTCGAAGATGTCGTCCACTTGATCGGCATCGAGTTCTTCGTTGATATAATAGTTGATATCTACCTTCGTGCCTGAGTCAACGATGGCGTCTATCTCGTCGAGCAGCTCGTCCATCTCCAGTCCTCGTGTGGAGCAGATGTCGTCGAGGCTCACCTTGCGGTCAATGGCTTGGATGATGCTCACCTTGATTTTGCTCTTGTTGGCAACGGTGCGTACCCGCATGTCCTCGGGGCGGTCTATATCGTTCTCCTCGCAGTGCTTGGCAATGAGTCGGCAGAATGCGTCTCCATAGCGTCTGGCCTTCCCTTCTCCCACTCCGGGTATGTTCTTCAGCTCGTCGGTTGTGATGGGATAAAGCGTTGCCATGGCATCGAGTGACGTGTCTTGGAAGATGACGTATGGTGGTATCTTCTTCTCGCGTGCCACGCGTTTGCGCAGGTCTCGCAGCATGGCCAGCAGCTCGGTGTCGATGGCTCCGCTGCCACTCTCGGCCTCGATGACATCGGTGTCGAACTCATTGTCCTCGCTGATGTAGAAGTCTGTGGGATGCTTTATGAAGTGCTTGCCGGCGGTGGTGAGCTTGATGAGTCCGTAGTTCTCCACATCTTTATATACATATCCTGCGAGCATGGCTTGTCGCAGCACGGCATTCCAGTGTCGTGCCTCGTGCTTGTCGCCGCAGCCGAAGCATTCGAGTTCGTCGTGTTTGTGTGCCAACACCTCCTCTGTGGGATGTCCGGTGAGCACGTCGATGACGTGGTTGACCTTGAAGTTCTCCTTGATGTCGCGCACTACGGTCAGCGCAAGCACCAGGTCCTCGCGTGCCTCTATGCGCTGTTTGGGGTGCAGACAGTTGTCGCAGTTGCCGCAGTTGTCGAGCGGGTAATGTTCTCCGAAGTAGTGCAGCAGCACACGTCGGCGGCACACGCTGGTCTCGGCATAGGCGGCAGTCTCTTGCAGCAGCTGTCGGCCGATGTCTTGCTCTGCCACGGGCTTGCCCTCCATGAATTTCTCCAGCTTCTGCAGGTCGCGGTAGGCATAGAATGTGATGCACTTGCCCTCTCCGCCGTCGCGGCCGGCACGTCCTGTCTCCTGATAGTAGCCTTCGAGACTCTTTGGTATGTCATAGTGTATGACGAAGCGCACGTCGGGCTTGTCGATGCCCATGCCGAAGGCTATTGTTGCCACGATGACGTCAATCTCCTCCATGATGAAGTCGTCTTGCGTCTGTGTGCGTGTCGGTGTGTCCATGCCGGCGTGGTAGGCACGTGCGTTGATGTCGTTGGCCCGCAACACCTCTGCCAACTCCTCCACCTTTCGTCGCGACAGACAGTAGATGATGCCGCTTTTGCCAGGGTTCTGACGTATGAAGCGTACGATGTCCTTGTCTATGTCCTTGGTCTTGGGGCGCACCTCATAGTAGAGGTTTGGCCTGTTGAACGAGCTCTTGAACTCATCGGCTTGTGGCATACCGAGGTTTTTCTTTATGTCGTCGCGCACCTTGTCGGTGGCTGTGGCAGTGAGTGCTATGACGGGAGCCTGTCCTATGACGTTGATGATGGGGCGTATGCGCCGGTATTCGGGTCGGAAGTCGTGGCCCCACTCACTGATGCAGTGGGCTTCGTCCACGGCGTAGAATGATATTTTCACCTGTCGGAAGAATTCCACGTTCTCTTCCTTCGTCAGCGACTCGGGAGCCACGTAGAGCAGCTTCGTGCGTCCGGCGAGGACATCGCTCTTCACCTGGTCGAGAGCAGCGCGGTTGAGCGATGAGTTCATGAAGTGGGCTATGCCGTCGTCGGCACTGACTTGGCGGATGGCATCGACCTGATTCTTCATCAGAGCTATCAGAGGCGAGATGACTATTGCCGTGCCATCCATGATGAGTGCAGGCAACTGGTAGCATAGACTTTTACCTCCCCCCGTGGGCATAAGGACGAACGTGTCACGCCCGCGGAGCAGGTTGCGGATGATGGCTTCCTGGTCGCCTTTGAAGGTGTCGAAACCGAAATAATGCTTGAGTTGTTGTGTCAGGTCGGTATGTTTGCTCATGAGTCCGTGATTTTGGTTACAAAGATATATAAAAAGAGCGCAAGTTTCAAAGTTAGGACTTTTCTTTTTGCATTTTTTAACCCCTGCCGCTCTTCCCTCTGCCGTCAAAGCATGACGCCCGCCGCTTTCGCGACAGGCGTCATGTCTTGATTTGACGTGTGTGAGTGGTGGTGGCAGAGTGCCGACGGTGCTGTGCTGTCAGTGTCCGAGTGTGGATTTCTCTATCTGTTCGCGTGCGAACTGTTCGTCCACCACGAAAGTCTTGACGTGTTTTGAGGGCAGGTCGAACTGCGGCCCTATCATGATTGTCTCCACGATGCTGCGCAGGCCTCGCGCACCGAGCTTGTACTCCACGGCCTTATCCACGATATACTCCAGCGCCTCGTCGGTGAAGGTGAGTTTGATGCCGTCCATGGCGAAGAGCTTCTGCTGCTGGCGTATGAGTGAGTTCTTAGGCTCGGTGAGTATGGAACGCAGGGCGCTGCGGTCGAGTGGGTTGAGGTGTGTGAGCACCGGCAGACGTCCGATGATTTCGGGTATGAGTCCGAAGGCCTTCAAGTCTTGCG